>Ga0209417_1000073_pt1 | contig 275515 bp, 256 predicted proteins | sample RifGroF2_FD_184002 | JGI IMG/M metagenome (GOLD analysis project Ga0209417, IMG submission 184002) | Groundwater microbial communities from Rifle, Colorado, USA - Groundwater F2 (SPAdes) (version 2) | ecosystem: Environmental > Aquatic > Deep subsurface > Groundwater | place: Rifle, Colorado... | reverse complement strand
ACAATCACTTAAAGCTATTATCGCTTGGCTATTATTATGAATATTTTCTGTGTTATCTGTAATTCGAACATCTTGAGATACTATTGCATTCGAATTATTTAATATATTTGTTGTATTTGTTGTAATTCTAGAATCCTGTGAAACTATAGCTTGTGAATTATAATGTATGTTATTAGCATTCGTAGTTATTCTACCATTCTGTGATACTATCGAATTTGAATTCCAACTTATTGCACTATCATTCTGTAATGTCGCTGAACTTATATAACCAATTTTATTATTTAAACTTATTAATGCATTCGAATTATTTTCACAGCACTCTATGCCTGCAAGTATTGCGGAACTGTTCCAAGCTATTTCTTTGTCATGTTGGACAATTGCATTCGAGTTTTGTCTTGCAAGTACATTACTTACACTTAAATTTATTATTGCATTACTGTTATTTACAATTTGCTTGTCATTCTCTATCGTTGCTGAACTTATATAACCTAAATCGTCAACTATACTAATTATAGCCGAGCTATTCCAAGCTATTTGCTTGTCATTCTCTATCGTTGCTGAACTTATATAACCTAAATCGTCAACTATACTAATTATAGCCGAGCTATTCCAAGCTATTTCTTTATCATGAGTAACTATTGCCTGCGAATTATATTTTATACATTTATCTTGATAAATTATCGCATTACTATTATTCGTAATATTTGTTGTATTTGTTGTTATTCTAGAATCCTGTAAAACTATAGCTTGTGAATTATAATGTATATTATTAGCATTCGTAGTTATTCTACTATCTTGGCTTACGATTGCTTGACTGTTATAAGCAATATTATTTGTGTTAGTTGTAATTCTGCCATCTTGTGAAATTATTGCATTGCTATTCTGTTTTGCTAACTCACTTCCAGTACTTAAATTTATTATTGCATTACTGTTATTTATTATTCTTTCATCTTGAACTACTATCGCTGAACTATTATAAATTATTAAATTATTATTATTTATTGTTGCACTACTTACATAACTTACTAAATCACAACAATCACTTAAAGCTATTATCGCTTGGCTATTATTATGAATATTTTCTGTGTTATCTGTAATTCTAACATCTTGAGATACTATCGCGTTACTATTGTTTAATATATTTGTTGTATGATTTATTATTCTTGAATCCTGTGAAACTATTGCTTGCGAGTTATATCTTATATTATTAGCATTTGTAGTTATTCGACCATTTTGTGATACTATCGCATTTGAATTCCAACTTATAGCACTATCATTTTGTACTGTCGCTGAACTTATATAACCAATTTTATTATTTAAACTTATTAATGCATTCGAAGTATTTTCGCAGCACTCTATTCCTGCAAGTATTGCGGAACTGTTCCAAGCTATTTCTTTGTCATGCTGGACAATTGCATTCGAGTTTTGTCTTGCAAGTACATTACTTACACTTAAATTTATTATTGCATTACTGTTATTTATAATTCTTCTATCTTGGCTTACTATTGCTTGTGAATTATAACTAATACTATTTGCATTCGTAGTTATTCGACCATTCTGTGATACTATCGAATTTGAATTCCAACTTATTGCGCTATCATTTTGTACTGTCGCTGAACTTATATAACCAATTTTATTATTTAAACTTATTAATGCATTCGAATTATTTTCACAGCACTCTATGCCTGCAAGTATTGCACTCGAATTCCAACTAATCTCTCTATCATGCTGGACAATTGCATTCGAGTTTTGTCTTACAAGTACATTACTTAAACTTAAATTTATTATTGCATTACTGTTATTTATAATTCTTCTATCGTGAGTAAATATCGCCTGCGAGTTATATCTTATATTATTAGCATTCGTAGTTATTCGACCATTCTGTGATACTATCGAATTTGAATTCCAACTTATTGCACTATCATTCTGTACTGTCGCTGAACTTATATAACCAACTTTATTATTTAAACTTATTAATGCATTCGAAGTATTTTCACAGCATTCTATACCTGCAAGTATTGCTGAACTATTCCAAGCTATTTCTTTATCATGAGTCACAATTGCTTGTGAATTATATCTTATATTATTAACATTACTTGTTATGCGACCATCTTGGCTTACTATTGCCTGGGAATTATAACTTATATTTTCTGTGTTATCTGTAATTCTTACATCTTGAGATACTATTGCATTACTATTATAAATAGATAACTGACTACTACCAGCATTTAGTATTGCACTTGAGTTCCAACTAATCTCTTTATCATGTTGAACTATTGCGTTACTATTATAAATAGATAATTGACTACTACCAGCATTTAGTATTGCACTTGAGTTCCAAGCTATTTCTTTATCATGCTGTACTATTGCATTCGAATTATATCTTATTCGTTTATCATGAGTTACAATAGCATTCGAAACATATCTACAACAATTATTTAATGCAACTATCGCATTTGAATTCTGTTTAGTTAATCTAAAATCTGTAACTATTGTATTACTGTTATTTATAATTCTTCTGTCTTGAGTAAAAATAGCTTGAGAATTATATCTTATACGCTTATCTTGCGTAACAATTGCTTGCGAGTTATATCTAATTTCATCTTTAGCTCTTAATATTGCATTAGAATTATACGAAATTTTTTCTGGCAACCCTGCGCCACGTGCACTATAATTTATAGTACCACTAGCAACTAATGATAAATACTTTGAAATATTTCCAGATCCAAATTTAATTTTACCTTCACTACCAGTACCATCATATCTTGCAGGATCAAGCCAAAGTGTTAAACCATCTACAGTAAGTGATGCATTATTATCAAACGTCCAATTATAATTTTTTGTAATTATTGTTGTAGGACCATCAACATAAAAACCACCAAGACGAGTATAAAATCTATCTTCCAATTCAAAAATAACATTAGTAAGATTTACAGTACCAACATCATTTTCAAAATCTATCCAACCTTTATTTATTCCAAGACCCTTTATTACACAATCTGTTATATTTAAAATTGCATTATTACGAACATAAATAGTACCTCCGGATGTTAAATCTAAAACATTCCCGCCACCTCGCAACGTTTCTGTTCCATAAACATTCCAAGTACCAGAAAAAATAACTTTACTTGTTAAATCAACATCAGTCGCATTATACCAATCTATTGTATGTGTAAGATTTAAAGAAGATTTGCCACCAATTTTTAAACTATGGCCTTGAAGATCTATAATTCCTGATCCTGTAATAATTCTGTCATCAGCCATACGCAAATCTGAATCTAAATTTATTCTTCCATTTCGTAATTCAATATCAGAATTTAATGAATTTTGAATACCAATATTTAATACTGCATTTTCATTTTCTAATCTTATAGAATCTGTATTACTAAATATTGGCTGACCTTGTAATTTATTACCAGAACCAGCAACATCTATTTTGTCCGAAACAGTACCAGCTTCACTTTTAAATGTTTTATTACCATCTAAAATAATTTTTCTGGTAGCAGTAGGCGAATATTTTCCAATTATTTTATTTTCAGTATTATTTTCTTCTAAAATTCCATTATCAAAAATAATATTCTGGCCCAAAATAGAACTACTAGATTTTTTTTCTAAGCTTCCAGTCCAGTTGGAAATAGAATTTGCAACATTAAGCTTTGCACCAGTGTTTAATATTATTTTTGAATTACGACTCGAAAAATTAACACCGGCAAAAATATTATTTATTGATAAAAAAATGAGAAATACAATAGAAATAAATTTACTCATCTTCTCTCTTTTTTACTTTTTTTTTACTACTCTTTTGAATATTCTACAAATATTTTGTTCAATAAACAAATAAAAGAATTAAAAATAAAAATCAAGAAAGTATAAAATTAATTAATTTATATTTAACTTACAATAGTTATTTATCTATTATTTCTGCTAATCTTTCCAACATAATTTAGAGAACTACTACCAATATTTTAATAAACCAAAAAATTTATCTTTTTGTCTCTTCTTAGCTATTTTTTTAATTTTTTAAAACTAATTTCTGGTAACCGATACATCTTTAAAATTAGTCGAATTATCCCAACCCATTAGTCCAATTGCTCCACCTAAAAGCCTATTATCATAAGTACTAAATTCCCAATCAACTGGCTCAGTAGTCCCGTAAAGCCAGTGCTTAACACTTATTAATCCATTATCAACCTGTGCTTTATACCAATACCACTGACTGTTTACCGTATCATCTACGGCAAAGGCTGAATCGGCCAAATCCGCTGCATTTACCCAATTCCCCAAAAATCTTCCTCTTACAAGCATATAACCTGATTCATTTAAATAACGCCAATAATTATTCTCATCTTTATAATAAAAAACTATTCCCATAGGGTTTGATATTCCCCTACTAACCAAAGATACCATCGTATAATTAGACCAATCTAAATTACCTCTATATATTATTGTCAAAAAAGTACCAGATATAGTACGCATTTCATCACCAACAATTTGCCATCTGGAGATATCCCCATAAAGCGCATCTGCTGTCCATTGACCAATAGTTTCAGTAGTAAAATCACTTTGATATAAAATATCCGAATTATTTTCAGAATTATCAATTGAAATTGCACCATATGAATTTATATTTGCACTAGCAAAAACATTTACATTTAAACTGCTATCGGCACTGCCGCCCAAAGAAAATGATTCAGAAAATGCTGTTCCATAAGCGCTAAAAGTTACTCCATTATCAAGTATCAAAGAACCCCTAGTTAACTGTAACCCTGTCTTTGTAGAAATTAAAGATGCACCATCTATATATAATATAGAAGAAATATCATTCATATAAATTAAAGACCTATTATTATTTGTAGGTGAATATGAAAATATTGTACCCGGAGCAAAATATAAGCAAGAATAAGAATCTATAGTCGAACCAACGCTAGAAGAATATGCAAATGTTTTATTGTTACCATAAATTTCTGTATTACCACTAATTAAAATAGACCCTTTACTAAAATCAAAATTACCATCAAGAAAAATTTTACAATTTCTAAAAACAATATTCGAAGAATTTGAATCACAAAAAAATTTATTTCCGGAAAAATTTAAAATTTTAAGATTTTCTAAAATTAATCTAGAGTTACTAGCCACATTTATTCTAGCTCCAGCTCCAAGATTAAGGTAACGCCCAGCACCATCTATTTTACAATTATCAACAAAACGCATAAATTTTGTAATATTAACATTCGAATTAAAAAATAAATTTGCTCTATTTATTGTAAAATCTTGCGTAAAATCTACCGTAGAAATTTTATCCAAAAATTCTATTGTATAACTTGAGCCCCAAATTTTACCTCCTATTCCCAAATTACCCGATAAACATAAATCTCTTTGCAAAAATAATTGCCCACGATACAAATGTATATTTTTTGAGCAATCAAAAATAGAATCCCAAGAACATGATACTGTAGAATCTGAAAGAGAAAAGCCATTATCCATCATGGTATAATTTGCAATTCTATTATCTGGACCTGTAAAATTATAATATGCCTGCGGTGTAGCTACAGTTGTATCTGAACCAAGTGTTATAGAAAATAAATTATTATTAAAAAATAATTGTAATAAAAGAATAAAAACAAAAACTAATGAATTTTTATTTTTATTCTTTAATCTAACTTGCATTTGCATAATTGAACCCACCATAAACATTTATTTGTCCATCAGAAAATATTTTTATATCAAGATTTTGAGAAGCATTACCTAAAGTAATAATTTCTGATAAAGCAGACCCCTGACTACTTAAAGTTACTTTATTGTCTATAAACAAACTACCTTGTTTTAAAGTAAATCCTGTATTTGTAGATCTAATTGTGCAACCATCTAAATACAAAATAGAAGAACTATCTGTCATATAAATTAAATCTTTAGAATTTCGTGATGGCTGATAATTAAACTGAAAATTTGGCGCAAAATATAAAAGAGTATTACTATCAAAAGAACTTGTTGTATTACTTGCATAATTAAAATTACTTGTGCCTGTAAAAATTACATCGTTTGTAAATTTAATTGCACCATTATTAAAATTAAAATCACCCGAAAAATCTAGTTTGCAATTTTTTAAGTTAATTACAGAATTTTGAGCGCTACCGCGCAAGTTAGATGCTCGCAACCCAGAGATTTTTATATTTTCCAAATTTAAAGTCGCACCAGAATTTACAACAATTTCGGCACTTGAATCACCAAAAACTAAATTATTATCGTTACCCTTAATACTAGATGTTCCAGAAAAATATACTGTTTGTGTTAATAAAAAATCTGTATTTAAAGCCAGATCAAGATTTTCTATATCTAACTTTCTTTTTATAAAACCATATGTACGAATATAATTATCTGCGCCAGCTATTGCAATATATCGCAAATTAGGTGACCAACGAACATCAAAAACTGTGCTGCCCCTTTCTTCCCCAACTATTTGATAAAATCTATAGTTTCTCTCGTCAAAACGATATGCTCTAAGCTCAGTACTAGTACTTGCTGCTCTGCCGGTTACTAAATATTTACCATCATTACTCCAATGAACAGAATAAGCCAAACTATCGCCTGTAATTACAGAATCTGTATTTTCTGTAATAGATCCTGGTGTAAAAAAATATAATCTTATATCATTTGTATGTGTTGCAGCTATAATTGGCAATGTTGGATGAAACTCAGTATTTTGAGTAGTATTTCCACTAATTGCAGCACTTTGAGTTAATGTTGCACCATTAAAATACAAAACTCTGTGCGAGTTTGTAGCTGTTGTGCCATCACCAACAGAAATATATTGGCCTGTACTGTCCCACGAAAGTGCATTTCGTGCAAGTGTTCCAACACCGGCTAAAAGCAATTGTGTAATATAAGTAATAGTCCCGCCAGAAAACGAATAAATTCGTACATAGTCTGTAGAAAGTGAAACTGCTAAATAATTACCATCTCTGCTCCAAGCTACGGCACGCACACCAGTTCCTGTATTAACACCACTAGTTTCTGTCAAGGTTGTTCCATTAAAACTATAAATTCTAATTTCATTACCGGTAATAGAACCATTAGCACCCATTGCAAAATAATTTTGGCTTGGGTGCCAACGCACACAGTTAACAGCAGATGCAAAATTTATACTTGTTGCCAATGTTAATGTTGAGCCATTAAACCTGAATGCAAAAAGTTCATTTCCTGTAGTACTTGAATTTCTTCCTGCAGCTACATAATTACTTTGATACGACCAATCAACTGTATAAAAATCTTGAGTAGATACATATGTGCCAAGAGCAGTCAAATATCCAAGCCCTTTTGTAAGTTCGAATGGGTCATTTTGGTTTACAACTCTAAATGTTTTATTGTTACCAACAATTTGGCCGCCGCCTTCCATTAAAAATAAATTATTGGCTGTAATATCTCTGTTTACAAATAATTTTCCAGAATTTAAAATAAAAGCACCAGATATTGGCAATGCTGAATAATACGAGCAACTTGTAGTGTTACTCTGAAAACCAAAGCCTCTGTCCATTAATGCATAATTAGAAATTTTATTGTTACCTGCATCAAAAAACCAGTTAGCCTGTGCTGCAGCTACAGCACTATCTGAACCAACAGTTACGTTTACAGAAAATAAATTGCTTACATAAAATATTGATATTAATAATAAAAATAAATTTTTACGTGACATTATTATACTCAAAGCCTCCGTAAATATTTAAATTAACACTCGAATCCATAATTACATTTAAATCTTGCGCAGCTATTCCTGAGCCTAATTTTATACTCTCTGATAAGGCCAATCCTGTACTACTAAAATTAATATTGTTATCAAGAATTAATGTGCCCTGTGTTAATAATATTCCTGTATTTGTTGTAGAAAGAGTACAATTATTAAGATATAAAACAGAACTTTGATCTGTCATATAAATTAAATTATTTTTTGCAGCACTAGGTGCATAATTAAACGTTATACCATTATCAATATAAAAGCATGAATTTTTATCTATAGTACAAGTAAAGCGTGACGTATAATTAAAAGTCGAATTTCCAGAAACTATAACATCTTGTTTTATTAATAATGATCCTGTATTAAAAATATAATCATCAAATAGATCCAATGTGCAATTTTGTAGCGTTATAGAAGATGAACTAGCTAAATTTTTTAACCTACTTACATTTAAACCCGAAATTTTTGCATTTTTAATTTTTAAATTACTGTTTTGTGCAACTTGAATTTGACCAGAGCGTATATTAATTATTCTACCTTTTGCATCAATTTTGCAATTTCCATTAAAGATTAAATTTTGTGCTAAATCTAAATCTGTATTAAAAATTAAATTTGTATTATAAAAAGTTAAATCATAATTATTAACACCATAAACATTAACAGTATTGCCAGCACCATTTAAAAAAAAATTACCAGAGTGAGAAATTGCAACAGATGCAACGGTTAAGCCTATATCAACTAAAGCAATGGGATACGGTCTATAAAATGAAGTTGAAAAATATACTGAATAAAATTCTATATCAGCACTCGCTATTTCTCCAGCCAATAAATATCTACCATTATCGGACCAATCCAAAGAATAAATAGTTGTTATTATTCCAAGTGCTGCATTTGTTTTTTCTGTCAATAATCCACTCGAATGTTCATAAATTCTAAAATTCTCTGCCGTACCACTAAGCCCAACAGCTATTAAATCCCCTGTTGGCTGCCAAGTAACAGTTTGCACGGTTATTCCAGAAACAGAACTATCTAAAGTTAATGTTGCACCATCAAAATAATAAACTCTTAATGAAGCCCCTGTACCATTTGTGCCAATAACCAAATATCTGCCATCAGGCGACCAATCAAGAGCATTTATAGAAGGAGTTCCACTACCAGAAAAATCTAACGTTGTTATAAGAGAAAGAATTCCGCCAGAAAAAGAAAATACACCTACTACGGAAGTAGCTGCAGTAGCAGCAAAATAATTACCATCTTTACTCCACGCAACAGAATTAGCACCAATACCCGCATCAAAGCCACTTGTTTCTGTTAACGAACTACCATTCCAACTATAAACTCTAAGTTCATTTCCCGTTATTGCAGAACCTACACCAACAGCTAAATAATTTTGGCTTGGGTGCCAGCGCACACAATTTATAGCAGCTGCAAAATCAACGCTTGTTCCCAAGGACAAAGTTGACCCATTAAAATTGTAAACATATAATTCATTCCCGGCGCCAACAGCCCTACCTGCTGCAACATAGGAATCGTTATATGACCAGTCTACAGAATTTACAACAGCTCCAAGATTTTCACTATCTAACAAATTTAATGCTCCAACACTTTCCTGGAAAAGACGCACATTATTATATGGCTTTCCAAATTCCATTTTAAAACCATTGCCAATAATTCTTCCTCCGCCACCAAAGCAACTGTCATTTGTAAAATTCACATCTTTATTTAATGTCATCAAGCCACCATTTAAAAAAACGCCACCCTGAACAGGGAATATAGATGCAAAAGATGTTGATACCGTGTAATCTGACAAAGTAAAACCCCAGCCCATTAAAGCATAATTTGCAATTCTATTATCTACACCAGATACAAATGTATAAGATTGCGCTGCAGCAGTAACAGTATCTGAACCAATAGTAGCAGCAAATAAATTATTTATATTTAAAGTTATAAATATAATTATAATTTTTTTGAACATAATTAATTATGCCTACTTATAGAGCCACTAATAATTGCATTATTAAACGTTCGCAATCCTGCACCACCATACAAAACAATTTGTCCAGAACCAATATTTAAATCATGACAAACATCAAAATGTGAACCTGCCATAAAAGATAAACAAGACATACTATCATTAGTACAAATACATGAATCTAAAGTATTATTGCAAGACAAAATACCAGAATAAATTTTTAAATTTGCACCATTTAAAATATCTACTTTAAAATCATATTCTTGAACATCGTTACCCAAATTTAAATATCCAGAAATGCCATAAGTGTAATCATAAGTTGTATAAGTTATAGCATCATCTAAATTGTTATACGTACTTGTAACAGATTCATATAACCAATTTTTGGATTCAATAATTAAATTTGAATTTTTATCAACAACAATTCTACCTTTTAATAAATCTAAGCCTGTATAAGCAGTATAAATAGTCCCACCATTTAAATTTATGGTTGAATCATCAGCTTCAAATTCTAATAAATTATTTTTGCCAGAGCTTGGTGCATAACTAAAAGTAACTGTATTACCTAAAACTATTATAGCATTATCTTTTATAGTACTGGTCATATTGGTTTGATAATTAAATGTTTTATTTTTACCAATAAATTCTACTGTATCCCAAAAAATTAAAGCTCCTGATGTAAAATTAAAATTATTATCTAAAATTATTTTTACATTTTGCAAAGAGATTACAGAACTATCATCTATACATGAAATATTAGATCCAGATAAACCATATAATACAGCATCTCTTATTAATAAATGTGAATTGGCAAGCACACGAATACAATTATCTGTATTTAAAAAAATAATTTTATCACCACCACAAAGTATCGAACTTCCCGAAAATGTCCATGTACTATTTAAATATAAATTAGAATTAAGTTTGATATCTGAAGCATCTTTAAATAATATTGGTTCATCCCAAGTTAAATCTTTTGCACCCAAACTTAATCTGTGCCCTGCCAAATCTACGCTGCCAGGGCCAAAGATGCGTTTAGTATCTAAAAAAGCAAGGTCATCACCCAATATCATAGAGCCTGAATTTAAATTAATATTTGAATCAAGACGAGTTCTAATATTAAATAAAACACTTGAATTAATATCTTGCAATTCGATATCATCTAATACAGATAAAACGCCCTGAACTATATTATCTTGACCGCTAATATTTATAGCCTGCAAAACATCGCCACGTTTACCTTCAAAGTTTTTATTACCATCTAAAATAATTTTTTTTATATCGCCAAAATCAAGAGTGCCCAAAACTTTTACTTTACCAGTACTATCATTAAAAGAACCATCGTTAAATGTTATTGAGCTACCATCAATATTAGCTCCCGATTCTTTTATTATTGTTCCATTAACATTTGTAATTGGAGAATTTAATTTTAAATTAGCGCCAGAAGAAACTTTTAAAGTTACAGTTTTATTACTCAAATTAAACCCAACAGGATTTAATTTATAAGCAAAAGATATAAAACATAACAGACAAATTATTTTCTTCACTACTTCTCCCAATTTTACACTACATTATTATAAATAAAATATCCGGTAGATAAATCTAACATGGCAGAATTTAATGGTTCATAATTAAAATTATTTACTGCATTAATACCATCACCAAATTCTACAGCCTCTGGATTGCATGTAGCATCACTTAAAATTTTAGATTCACCACAAGCTTCCAAAACGCCAACAGTTAAACGCATACCGGTTGAAGTTACATGTAATGTAGCACCATCTAAACATAATTTAGATTTAGGGCCACCGAATCTTATTAAATCTTTACTTGCTATACTTGGAGCATAACTAAATGTAGAGCCAGCCATAAATTTTAAATTAGAACACATATAAATATCACTAATTTCTGGCGAAGAATAAATAAATTTATCTGTTCCATAAACCTCAAAATCTATATTCACGCCAAATTTACCTGTATCAAAAACATAGTCACCATCAAGCATAGCTTTTGATTCTGTAAAAATTATAACTCCTGAATTATCCAAACATTTAATATTATGGCCAGACATGTCTTTTATTCTTAAATTTAATAATCGCAACATAGAACCACGTTCAACTATTATTTGAGCTGTTGGTTTTAGCCACAAAATATTTCCATTGCCATTTAAAGTACAATTGCCACTAAATGTCCATGTGCCCGAAAGTGTAACCATAGAATTTAATTCAACAGAACCTTGTGTTGAATCGTAATAAATAGTACATGTACAATTTGAATCTAACGTTCCCAATTCAAGATTACTTGAACCAAGTTGTACTGTACCTGTTGTACTAAACTGTACGCCCTGTCCAAAATCTGTATCTTTTTCCAAAATGCATCTACCACCATTAAGCGTTATATTTTTTAAAACTTGACCGTCTAAACTTAAATTTAATTCTGCATTTGAATCGAGTAAAATAATTTCGCCATTCATACTACCGGAGCCTTTAAGGCAATTTCCTGTACCATTAACAGCAGCGTACATTGGTAAAATTCCTGAAGTAATACAAATATTATTACTACCATTAAGTAATATCATAGAATCACTATAACGCTGCGCCGTTGCACCAAATTTAACACCTGTTACTTCAAAATTGCATGTATCATAATTAACATCTTTGCCATCTACAACGTCCATAGTTGTATCCATATCAAGTGCAACTGTAATATTTGAAATTTCAAAATCATTTTTAATATAAAAGTGATTTGCAGATTTTCGTATTAACTTAGAATATAATGACATAGATTTTATAACATCTGGAGAATAAGAATCTAAAACAAAATTACCACCATCTGCAGTTAATGTTGACCCTGGATAAAATATAATACTAAAGTCACCATCTTGTGTTCCATTACCAATATGCAAACCATTACTTGTATCTGTAGAATTCATAGTCATTAATACGTCGCCATATAAGCTCATTCTACCTTTTTCAAATTTGGCACCATTTGGACCAAGTTCAAAACCAGAATTATCAGATTTAAATTCTGAAGTATCATCTTCAAACCAAACTGGATATCTATTTGCAGTTATATTTATTGTTCTTAATTTTGCTGTAATATTTTTATTAAGTGCAAAAGTAGAATGATTAAATATAGACATCGTTTTGTTTGTATCTAAATATAAATCATGATTACCATGAAGTTCTACATAATTATAAACATGGCAGCCACCACGATTGTAATGAAAATCTTTTACAAGTGTAAAGATACAATTATCAAGAATAATTAATCCTGAATCATCGTAACATTCTATATTTTCGTACTGTATGCCATAAATATTAATATCTTTTAAAACTAATGTAGAATTACGTTCAACTAAAAGCGTGCCACCTGTTGTTAAATCTAAAATATGATTTTTGCCATCTAAAATACAGTAATTACTAAAAGTCCACTGAGTAGATAAATTTAATTTTGCATTTAAAGTAACAGAGCCATAATTACCATCCCAATAAATTACAGAATTCGTTGCAAATTCTTGATTGCCTAAATTTAATTCTTTATTACTTAGATTTACAGTACCAGAACCTGTAAAAAAATTATTCGAAGATAAATATGTATCTTTGTCTAACGTAACTTTACCATAATTTAAAGTTATACTATTTAAAATTTGACCTTCTAAACCCAATTTAATTTCTGAACCTGGGCCACCCAAAATAATAGCACCAGACATACTACCAGAACCATGCAATTTATTACCAGTATTTAACGCTGTTAAATATAATGGCAAATTACCTTCTTCTATAAAAATTTCTTCGTTACCATTTAATAATAAAACAGAATCCATATATCGTTTTGATGTTGTCAAAAATTTAACACCATAATCAGGCAACACAAATCTACAATTTTTATAAAATGCATTTGCACTTTCATCTACATACATATTTGTTGGTGAATCAAGTGAAACTGTTAAATTATTTAAATTAAAATCTTTTTGAACATAATAATTATTACCTGGCATTCTTGCTAATTTTGATAAATCAGAAAGAGATACTATAGAATTTGGATCTGCGTTATTAATTACTATATCACCTGCTGAATTTATATATGTTGCTGCTGGATAAAAAGTTATATAAAAATTACCATTTTCTGTTCCATCACCAATAATTATACCATTTAAAGAACTTGTTGAATTTAAATCTAAATAAACTTTGCCTTCTATTCCCATTGTACCATGTACAAATTTAGCGCCAGCAGAACCAATAGCTATTGTCGCATTATTAAATTTAATTTCTGCAGTATCATCTTCAAACCAAAGTGGCAGATTACCACCTGAAATATTTTTTGTTCGCAATGCAAGCGTTACATCTTTAGAAATTTCTAATACTGTTTGTTTATGAATTGTAGATGATAAAGTAGAATCATAAAAAAAAGTATACGAACCATTAATATCTAAATAATTATAAATTTCAAAAGTTCCACAATTACAATCAAAATCACCGCCCATATCACAAACTACATTATCTAAAATTACATGAGCATTGTCATCTAAGCTATTTACATTTTCGTTGCTCATATTAACCAAATGTATATTTTTTAATTTAATAGTAGCACCACGTTCAAAAACCATACTTCCTGTTTTGGTAAAATCTAAAATATTACCATTACCATTAAGTGTGCAAACACCACTAAATGTCCATTGAGATGTTAAAAATAAAGTCGAATTTAGATCAATCGAGCCATGATCTCCAATAAAATATAATGTCGATGTTAATATTTGATCTCTAGCACCAAAAATTAAATCATTATTATTTAAATCAATATATCCAGAAGTTTTTATATTATTTTCACCTGCAAATTCTAAATCTCTTTCTAATGTTAATTTGCCACCATTTAATTCTATATTATTAAGCATTTGGGCATCTAAACCATAAATTATTTCACTGCCTGGGCCACCCAAAATAACTTTACCTGACATACTGCCAGAACCATGCAAATTATTACCTGCACCATATATCATGGCATAAAGTGGCATTTTACCTTCTTCTATAAATATTTCTTGATTTCCAGATAATAACAAAACTGAATCCATATATCTTGTTGAAGTTGTTTTAAATTTAATTCCATCAAACATAAATATACAACCTTGATAATATGCACTTGCCCCATCATCAACATACATATTTGTTGGTGAATCTATGTATACAGATAAATTATTCATATTAAAATCTTTTTTAATATAAAAATCGTTATAAGGCATACGATATAATTGACTAGATTCAGATAAAGATTTTATTGAATTAGGGGTTGTGCAATCTATTACAAAAGCACCTGCATGTGCAATTACGGTAGAAGCAGGATTAAAAACAATCTGGAAATTACCAACATCTGTTCCATCACCAATCTGAAAGCCATATCCATATTCAGTAGAAGTTAGTTCCAAATCAACATTACCCCAAATACCCATAGTTCCACGCGAAAAAATAATTCCTGCAGGACCTATTTTTATTCTTGAACTGTTTATGCAAACTTGCGAAGTTGAATCTTCAAAATAAAATGGTTTATGACCACCAGAACTATCTTTTGTTCTAATTGCCCAAGTTAAATTTTGAGAAAGCTCACAAACAGCTTGCTTATGAACAGTTATAGTTTGCGTACTATCATAAAAAAATGTATATGTTCCATTTAAATCTACATATTTATAAATTTCGCATTTACCACAATTAAAATTAAAATCGCCTGCAAGATCGCATGTTACATTTTCCAAAATTACAGTACAATTGTCGTCTAAATTATTTATATTTTCACCACAAAGACCATAAATATGTAAATTTGTTAATTTTAATGTAGAACCACGTTCTATAATTAAACTACCCGTTCGAGTAAGATCCAAAATATTATCATGACCATTTAAAATACAATTACCACTAAATGTCCACTGCGATGTTAAAAATGTTTTTGAATTTAAATTTACAGAACCTTGTGCTCCATCCCAATAAATTGTGCCTGTAATTGTTTTATCCTGAGAACCATAAATAAGATCATTATGTTGCAAATTTACAGTACCTGCAGTTTTTAAACTATAATCTCTGGCAAACTCTAAATCACGATCTAATGTTAATTTTCCATTGTTTAATTCTATATCATTTAACATTTGGCCATCCAAACCATAAATTATTTCTGCATCGGCACCGTACAGCATAATTTTACCAGACATACTACCTGAGCCATGTAAAATATTTCCATCACCATATATCATGGCATATAATGGCATTTTACCTTCTTCTATAAATATTTCTTGATCTCCAGATAATAATAAAACCGAATCCATATATCTTGTTGATGTTGTTGCAAATTTAACTCCATCAAACATAAATTTACAATCATTATAATATGCACTAGCTCCATCAGACACATACATATTTGTTGGAGATTCTATATATACAGAAAGATTTCCCATATTAAAATCTTTTTTAATATAAAAATCATTATTAGATAATCTATGTAATTTAGAAAAACCAGACATAGATTTTATAGAATTTGGATTTACACAATCTATAACAAAACTACCAGCATGAGCAACTACAGTAGATGCAGGATAAAAAACCATTTCAAAATCATTTTCTGCTATGCCATCACCAATTTGTAAACCTTTACCATAAAGCGTACTGCTTAATGCCAAATCTGTTTTACCGTAAACACCCATCCAGCCGCGAGTAAAAACAATGCCTTCTGGTCCTATTTGTATTTTGGCGCTATCTATTCTAATTTCTGAAGTTTTATCTTCAAAATAAAATGGTCTATGCCCGCCAGAAGTATCTTTTGTTCGTATTGCCCAAGTTAAATCACGCGAAATTTCGCATATAGTTTCTTTGTGCACTGTAATTGTTTGCACACTATCATAAAAAAATGTATACGAGCCATTAAGATCTACAAATTTATAAATTTCACATGTGCCGCAATTAAAATCAAAATCGCCAGACAAATCACATGTTACATTTTCTAAAACAATGTGGCATGAATCGTGTAAATTATTTATATCTTCTCCATGCATGCCCATTATATGTAAATTTTTTAATTTTAGCGTAGAACCACGTTCGATAATAATGCTACCAGTTCTTGTAAGATCTAAAATATTATTATTACCTTCTATCATGCACGAACCACTAAATGTCCATTGCGATGTCAAGTAAGTTCGCCCATCTAGAGCAACAGAGCCCTTTGTTCCATCCCAATAAATTGTACTTGTAATGGTGCTAGACGGCCTACCAAGAGTAATTTGATAATTTTGTAAATTTACAGTGCCTGTAGTTTGTAAAAATTTATTACCTACAAATTTTGTATCGTCTTCTAATTTTATTTTGCCACCATTTAAATAAATATCACTTCTAATTTCGTCATTTAAATCTAAAACGACTTCTTTAGAAGTATCTATAATATCTATTCTATCAGCTTTGTTAGAAACACCACGTTGAACAAGAGCATAGTTTTTTGAATTAAGATTAAAAAATAATAAATTAAATATTAAATAACTTAATAAGATAAAAATATTACCTACTCTCTTCATTAAACTCTCTCTTTTTTTATTTTTTATTAATTAAAACTTAATTTCTCTTCTTTTTTCTTTTCTCTCTTTTGTTTTTACTTACATCTTTATCTAATTTAAACATGGTTCCTGCATAAATATCTCTTGTATCTTGATCTAAAACAAAAGCTTGTCCATAAACATCTTCTGACTCATACCCTACCAAAGATCCTGTTCCAATATAAATTTTGTCCATTATTTGTCTGTTTGCATCTTTAATATTTTTTTTGGTGCCATATTTAAATTCCAAAATATATTTTTCTCTATTTTTATTAGTTTTAAAAACAATATCTGGTCGACCAATTCCAGCTTCACGATTAGAAGACAAATAAGTTAATTGCTTTGTATTTGCCAATAAGCCCATAACAAAGTTATGAAAATCTCTTTCGCTACTAAATTTTAAATTTATTTTATTATCTTCCCTATTAAAATAATTATTAATATATTGCTGATCTAGAGACCGTAAAAACTCTCTAGGGGATTCAAATAGATTTATTTTATTTTCACTATTTTCAGAGCCAGAAAAAGAATTATATTTATAAAAAATATTTTTACCAGATGATACAATATTAACTGTTGATTCTTGATCAAATTCATTTAAAAATTCTCGTTGATCTTCAACAAAAAAGCTTTCTTCTTTTACTGTTTTTGTTCTTATTGTTAAAAAAGTTTCGCCACCTTTTTTAACAATAAAACTATAAAAAATATTTTCACCTATCTGGCTAGAAGTGCCAAGCTTATCAGCTTCAACTGAATATTCCTCACCCAACAAGCTCAACAGACCTAATATAAAAAATGGCAAATCTTGGCTAGTATTTTTTTTACTAAAATCATGAAAGCTTATATGCTTTAATATAAATTTTTCTAAGGTCTTACAAAAAGCTTCTAAATCTAAACTAACTAAATATTCTAATAAAAATTTTTCTTGTGAATAATTTTTTATATGATTTAGACTATATCCATCTGTTGTTTTTTCCCAAATATACTGCTCACCGTCTTTTGCAAAAATAATTTTATTATCTTCATCTATTCTTTTAAAAGCACAAAAAATATCACTCTGGTCAAAAGTTAAAAACAATAATAAAAATAAAATTATTTTTTTAAATTTAATTACCATTTATAAAATCTTTCAAAAAATTTTCTCTATAAAATGCTAAAAGTTGTTGTACCATCAAGAATAACTCTGGCTCCACCCAAAATATGTGCTGTACAATTTGGGCCAATTACAAATTTTTTATTATTAGAGCCATCATAAATTCTAACTTCATTTTCAAATATAACATTACCCTCATTTATTGTAAGATCTGCATTAGATATATCAATTGTACACCCATTAAAATGAAATCCACCAGTCTTATTACCTTTAAACGTTAAATTTTTAAAGGTAGGATTCAAAAACAATGTAGATTCAGGTTCAAAATGCAAAAAACTTGCATCATTTATACTACAAGAATAATACATAGTAAAAATATATGGACCCAAAATAGACACATCTCCATTAATAGTTAATGATCTAGAATGTGCATCTAAATCATTAGATAATTTTAAAACAACATTATCTAAATCTGTAAAAATAGGATAAGCCACATTTGAAAGTCCAAGCTCCGGAATATTATACAACAAACAATTATTTAATTTAAATGATGTAGCGTTTGATGGATAAAAAGTATTTTGTCTCATATTAATTGAATTACCATTACCCTGAATTTCAAAAGCTCCAAAAGTACATCTTACAGTTGTTTCCAAATCAACAGGACCTGTTAATATTAATTTTGAACCTACAAACACTCCTGTTCCAAAACTTATATAACCAGAAGTACTATCTGCGCAAATTCGAACACTCCCGCTTAAAATTAAATCTTTTTGTAAATTTAAACTAACTTGACCATCAAGATATATTTCTCTATCTACAAAAATAGGTGTCGCAACATTAACTAAACCCGAAGCGCCTGCTATTTTAATCCCTGCTTTAAACCAACACAAACCCTGAGTTGCGCCAGTTGAACTAACATAGTCGCCTGCATTTAATGTTTGTATAGTTGTGAAAATATTAACAAGCCTGTCTGTTGCATCGTTTGGGTAACTAGCGGGTAAAATAATTTTAAAAATAAATAGAAATAAAAAAATATATCTATTAAACATCTACTCTCCAAAAAGTTATATAATACTAAATGTAGTTGTTCCTTCCAGCAATACTCTTGCATTAGCCAGACAATCGATACTGCAAGCTGGACCTAACACAAATAGTTTTGAAGAACTACTATCATCTATAATAATATCATTTTCAAAAATAATTCGGCCCTCATACTGATTAAAATTTTTGCTAGAAATATCTATTTTTGAGCCATTAAAATAAAATCCTCCAGTTTTAGTGCCTCTAAGATTAATTGATGCACTAATTCCTAATTTTAAAGTAGTATCTTTATTTAGATATATACGAGCATCATCATAGATATAACAAGCGCCATCAATAGTAAATACATAACTACCTGTAATTATTAAATCACCATAAACATGCAAAGCTTTTCTGGCAGAGCCAATAGAATAATCGCCATGTAGTTTGATATAAATATTATCTAAATATAAATCTCCTGTTTTTATATTTAGATTTGGCGTAGAACCTACTGTTTTTAAACCTTTTAAAATTGCATTTCGAATTGTTAAAGACCCACGTGGCCCAGTATCTTGTACAATAGATCCACCACTTGAAAAATCTATAGTACAGCTATTACCATCCAGATAACAAGGCGCATTTCTGTTAATTGTAAAAGGAGTTAACCGTCCTTGCCCTCCAGTAAACGTTAATGTATTATTTTTTAAATCAAAATTACCCAATAAAATTAAAGCACTTTCATTTCTCGTATCTATTCCTGGAGCAACTTTACCAGAACGCTCTAAATTACAATCTGCAGCCAAAAATAAATCTTTTTGTAAATCTAATGTGTTCCAAGAAGAAAGATATAAACCTCTACTTACAACCAATGGAGTTGCCACATAAATACCACCAGTACCAGTACCATTTGTATCTAATTTAGATTTAAACCAACAAAACCCCTGTGCTGAAGCTGCTCCTGTACTATAAGTATCTCCAGAGCCAGAAACGCTTGTAGCAAGTGTAACATAAGCATTAACTTGTCTATCATTTGCCACTTCGGGATAGTTCACCGAAAAAATATTTTTAAATATTAAAATAAATAAAATAAATTTTTTAAACACAACAAACCCCTATTTATAAAAGACTTAGCGTTGTTGTTCCATCAAGTAAAATTCTTGCACCTGCAAGTAAAATAACATTACAGTTTGAACCTATAATAAATTTTCTATTCCAATTTTCGTCTGTTATTCTAACTTCATTTGAAAAAATTAATGTTGCATTATCAATTAAAAAATCTTTAGCAGAAATATTTATATTGCATCCATTAAAATAAAAACCAGCACGACCAGAACCATCAGAAGTAAAAACAGCAGTTCTTCCAATAGAAAATGTAGTACCTACATCAAAACAAAATAATGAATTATAAGATACATTGCAGGTTCCATCCATTTTAAACATATAGGTACCTGTAACTAAAACATCACCGATAATATTTAAATGCTTATAATCAATATTTGGTATTAAATAATCACCGTCTAAACGCAATAATACATTATCCCAATTAAAAGCACTGTAATTGCGCAACCATAAACGAGAATCTGCTTCAGTTTCAAATTTTACCCCACGTAATTCACAGTTTCTAATTGTCGCAGCAGTTCGACCAGCATCATTTGTATTACGACTATCATAAAAAATTCGTCCACCTTTTCTAAAATCTATAACATTACCATTGCCATTTATAAACATTGGACCATAGGTACATGTTAATGTTTTAGAACCAAGGTCAAACGGACCAGTTAAAATTATAGAGCTTTCAAGCCTTGTAGCAGAACCTGCAATTATATTTCCAGATCTTGCTAAACGCACACTACCAGAAAATACTAAATCTTTATGCAAGTCTAAAACGACATCTTCGTTAAGATATATTTCTCTGTCTACCGGTATAGGGCAAGAAAAATTCACTCGCCCAGCCGATGCTCCATCCACACTCAAACCTGCTTTAAACCAACATAAACCCTGAACAGCAGTACTAACAGTGTCTCCTGCATTTAGCCCCTGAAGAACCGTTAAAACATTTGTTATTCTATCTGTCTCTGTAGTGCTATTAGGATAATTTATTGCATTTAAATTATTAAAAAAAATTAATATTAAAAAAATTACAAATTTTTTCATGTTATTAACTTTCTAGATATTTCTTTTGGCGTTAAACCAACTATATCTTTAAACATAAAACCAGTAGGGCTAAATGTACCAATAAAACCCTGATAAGTTGCACCGCATAATGGAGCAGCACAAACATATTCAACCTGACCGCCATTATCACCAAAAACTACAGAGTCATCTGCAATCCAAATAGTATTAAGTTCAACAGACGCAGAATAATCATTATCTGCAAAAGATAAATAACCACCAGTTTGCAAATCAAAGCAACCATCTGGACCAAAATCAATTTTTTTAAGATGCCCCATATCTGTAGGAACAGCCAAGTTCGAGTTAAACTCTATCCAGCCACCAGGGCCAATGTACATAATGCCGCCCTGTCTAAAGAATAAGCTGAATTTTCCAGTACCAAAAGAAATGCTGCCATAATTACCAGTTGGTGGCACAGTGCTATATGGATGTGCTCTGTATGGTGTAACACCACCATCTACACGCAGCATAGCTTTACCTCTTACGTAAAGTTCAATATCATCATTAACAGAGTTGCCAAAATTTAAATGTTTAGTATTGCTATAACCACGAATATCTATTATGCCACCGTTTTGGGCTATAACTTTACCTACACCCTTAATTAAACCTGTAGAAGAAGCATCAACATTAAGTGTTGCATAATCTTGCAAAATAAATGATGGATATAATTCAGGATTTGCTGTGGCACCTTTTAAATTTATGGTCGCATTATTTTTTAGTAAAACTACTCCCTGACCAATAAATTTAAATTCAACATTAGATTCTAAATCTATAATATTACTTTCACTTAAAACAAATTGCGCATCATCTGTAATAAAATTTATTGTTAATTGCGAATCTGTATCAAAGAGCAAATCACCTTCTACAATAAAAGTATTTGAAATATAAAAAGTATTGTTTTTGCCAACAATATTTATAATATCTCCATCTCTTAGTGTTACAACTTCGTTTTTTATATTTAAATTAGAACCTTCTTTTAATGTTAAGTTTAAAACGTCAGCCCCGGCAGCATCTACAGAAAACTTATCACCGGAAGTTCCGGTCAATATGACATTACCAGTTAAGCCAGATAAATCTATATTTCTAATATCCGTATATTCAGTTCTTTTTTTTGTTGGATCCGGTGGAATAATAGTTCTTGAATTATTTTTATTTTTTTCACGCTCTTTTTGTTTTTTTGAAAGTATATTAAATTTTTCACGTTCTTTTTGATATTGCAAATGCAATGCTGTTACTTTTTTATTAAAATTATCTTGCGAATTATTATCTTTTAAATTTTGATCTCTAAATTCTTGTGGCAAAAAATCTTGATTATTCTCCTGATCTTGCAAAACTTGTTCTTGATCTACAGTTTCTTCTGGTGCTAAATTTTCTGGTAAAATTTTTATGAATAAAAAAAATGACCCTAAAAACAAATATGACAACAGTGTTGATTTTCTCTCCATCAAATCAAGCTCCTTTTCTTCATTACTACTCTCCCGATATTACCTTTAAAATAATATCTAAAGAATTTTAATCTGTATGATTTCTTTTGTAAAGAAATTTAAAACCCTAGTTCTTTTATTATCTCTATTTCTTTTTTTATTTTATTAACAGAATTCTGCCATAAAACTTTTTCTTGTTCATCTAAATCTATTTCAAGCACGCTACAAATACCTTTAGATCTAACTATAGTTGGCTGGCTTATACACAAATCACCATAATTTTTATTATGCAAGACAGAAGAAACAGAAAAAACTCTAGCCTGATCTGTTAGTATAGCTCTTACTATTTTTGATATTACTGTTGCAATGGCAAAATAAGTAGCGCCTTTTTTATTTATAACTTCGTAAACTAAATCACGAACTTTTTTATGTAATTTTTCCAGTAACTCAGGGCTATATCCAGAAAATTTATTTATTGGCACTCCAGCAATATTAGCATGGCTCCACCACACAAATTGCGAATCACCATGTTCACCCAAAATAAATGCATTAATATCTTTTGGACTTACTTTAAATTCTTGTCCCATTAAATATCTTAATCTGGAGGTATCAAGCACTGTACCTGTACCAAATACACGGCAGGGATCAAAGCCTGATAATTTATAAGTTATATAAGTCATGACGTCTAATGGATTTGTAACAACTAATAAAATACAGTTTTTATTATGCTTTATAATTTCTGGAATTATATTTTTATAAATTTTAAAATTCGCTTTTAATAATTCAGATCTTGATTCTCCTGTTTTTTGAGCATGGCCTGCTGTTATTATTACAATCTTGGCATCTGCAACAAGTTCATATGAATCACCAGAAATTATTTTTGTTGAATTAGTAAATTGCATACCATGCACAAGATCAAGCGCATGTCCATTTGCAACTTTTGCATCTTGATCTATTAAAGCAATCTGACTTACAATACCATCTAACATAAGAGCATACGCAGCTGTACTACCAACAAAACCTGTACCTATTATTGCTATTTTATTATTTAAAAAATTATTAACAGAATTAATACTCATAAATTTCTCCTAAAATTTTTATTCAGGCTTAATTTATAAAAATAAAAATAAGGCTAAATCAATAAATTTAAATTTTTTAAAAATTAATATACTTAATAAATGTAAAAATTTTAAAGTTAAGTTAGTAATTTTGCGTTAATTAATTTTTTATTAATTTAGGAGATAGTCATGAAAAAATTATTATTTTTATTTATTATTTTATTTACACAAAATATTTTAGCTGATAATACAAACATTATTACACAAACACGCGAAGGTAACGAAACAAAATACGAAGTAATAAGACCAGAAATTTTTAATTTATTCACACCAGAATTTGCTCTTTTATACCCATCACAAGTAATATTTTTAGAAGCTCAAAGAATTATGGCAAATTTAAAAAGTTCTTTATATGAGCATACAACAACTATAGACGAATATAATGGAATTTATAATACAGATTGTTCTGGACTTGTTGGATATGTTTTAAAATATGCATTAAATACGCATTATTTACCAATAGATGCTGCAAAAATAGTAGGCACAACAAGACCATTAGCAACAGATTTTTATAACTTTTTTAATAATTGCCTAACAACTAGTGATACTACTTTAAACCCTACAGGCTGGATGAAAATACAATATTTAAGAAATGCTTTACCTGGAGATATTATTGTTTGGGATTATAAAGATGATACAAAAGAAAACACTGGACATGTTGTAATACTTGTAAATCTTGTAGAAAAATTTACAGAAAGTGTAACTATAAATAATATAAAATATTGGGAATATAAAGTAAGAATAATAGATTCTTCAAGTAGTACACACTATCAAGATACAAGAAATTTACCTACAAATTTAACAGGTCAAGGTGTTGGATGTGGTGATATGTACTTTGGTGTAAATTCTGCAGGTGAAATTAAATACAGCAAATGGAGCTCCAGAACAAGCACTCCAGCATTCGAGAATTTTGCTATAGGCAGAGCAATACAGTTACCATTAATGAATAAATAAAAATATATAAACAAAAAAAAGACTCGTGATATTTTCACGAGTCTTTTTTTTAATTTATTGGTTTAACTTTATATATCTAGATCCTGAAACAAGTTCAGGATGACAATTAAACCCATTCAAGACGTGCTACTTTTGCAGTATCACCTTCTCTTTGTCCAAGAGAAATTAATCTTGTATATCCACCTGGACGGTCAACATACTTAGGAGCAACTTCTTTTATAAGTTTCATTACTGTATCTTGATCGTATGGTAATATTTGTTTAATTCTTCTTATTGTATTAAAATCTTGGCCTTGTCTTGCAATAGTTACTGTTTTTTCTACAAAAGTCTGTACTTCTTTAGCTCTTGTTTTGGTTGTTTGCAAAACACCATTTTTAATAAAATGTATAGCCTGATTTCTGACTAAAGCCTTTTTATGAGCCGGCTTTACGCTCAGCTTTCTTCTACCATTTTGATGTTTCATGATTTTAAGCTATCCTCTTGTTTTTTAATAACTTTTTTAAGATCTAATTCTTTTACATTCATGCCCAATTGAAGGCTAAATGCACTAAGAATTTCTTTAACTTCTCTTAAAGACTTTCTACCAAAATTTTTAATTTTTAATAGATCATCATCTGTAAGATTTACTAAATCAATGACACGCTTAATACCTGCAACTACCAAACAATTATGAGCTCTAACAGAAAATTCTAATTCATCAATAGGTTTCAAGAATAAATCTACTGGTAAACCTTTTGTTGGACCTTGTACATCAAAAGTAGTTTGATTATCAGTCTCTTCTACTTTTTCCTGAGAAATTTGATTAAATGGAATTTCATCTGTATGTAAAAAATGCTCAAATTGAGTTCTCAAAACTGATGCAGCATAATGCATTGCATCAATTGGAGAAATTGCGCCGTTAGTATCTATGACCATTTTTAATTTATCATAATCTATAGATTGACCAACACGAGTTTTTTCAACATGAATTTCAACTTTTTTTACAGGAGAAAACATTGCATCTAAGTAAATTCTACCATCTGGTTGCAATGCCTGACCTAATGGCCACTGTGCAGGTAAATAACCTCTACCTGTTTCTACAAAAAATTCTATGTCAAGTTTGCCATCATGAGCCAAATGAGCAATTATATGATCCTGATTTAATAATTCAAGATGTTCATCAGCTGCAATATTTGCAACTCTTGCAACATTTTCACCGGCAATACTTAATTTCATTTTTCCAGGCAAGCCTGTTCTATTTTTTATAGAAATCTGTTTAATATTAAGCAAAATTTGCAATGTATCTTCTATAATACCCTTCATTGTAGAAAATTCATTATTAACTCCGTTTATAACAACACTAGTTACAGCAGAGCCTTCTACTGAAGACAAAATAGTGCGACGCAATGCGTTGCCTAAAGTAACTCCAAAACCAGGTTCCAAAGGTTGTACAACCAATTCTCCCAATGTATCTGTTAATCTATTTTTTTCCCACTTCACAGTTGGAATTGTTAGCGGTTTATATACCATATCTAGCATTAAGCGCCTCCACAGCATGTCAATAAAATCTTACTTAGAATACAACTCAACAATTAAATGCTCTTCTATTGGAGCAGCAACATCTGAACGAATAGGTAAACGTAATACTGTACCTTTACGTTCTTTTTTATCTAACTCTAACCATTCAGGTAATTTTATGCCAATGTTCAAACGTTTATCAATAGTTCCTTCAACGAACTCTTTATTTTTAAGAGTTGTGCCTGATAAAGAAATTACATCACCAAGTTTTACAATATAAGATGGAGATGTAACACGTTTGCCATTAACATTTATATGTCCATGAACAACAAACTGTCTAGCCTGTTCTCTGGAATATGCCATTTTTAAACGGAATACTACGTTGTCTATTCTTCGCTCTAATAAAGATAATAAGCTTTCGCCTGTAATACCTTTTGTTGCAGAAGCTATTTCGAATATACGTCTAAATTGTTTTTCTAAAGATCCGTACATTAATTTAACTTTTTGTTTTTCTGCTAATTGCTTACCATACTCAGAAAGTTTTAATGTTCCCTGTTTTTTAGGATGTTGACCTGGAGTTGTTGCTCGTCTTTCCATTGGGCATTTAGCTGTACGGCATTTTGAGCCCTTTAGAAACAACTTATCACCAGCGCGTCTACATCTTCTGCAAATCGCCAAATTTGATGCCATATTTTTTACCTATTTAAATAAAATTTTTAAATTAAATTAATAATTTTAAAGCCACAATATATACAATAATTACAACTAAATTCTTCTCTTTTTTGGAGGACGACAGCCATTATGAGGCAATGGGGTTACGTCTCTTAATACAGAAACAGTAATTCCAGAAGATTGTAATGCTCTAACAACAGAGTCTCTTCCAGATCCAGGCCCTTTCATGTTGACTTCCACAACTCTAACACCCATATTAAGCATCTCTTTAGCCAAATTTGTAGCTATTTGAGTTGCAGCAAATGGTGTACCTTTTCTAGCGCCCTTAAAACCTAATGCTCCTGCGCTGCCCCTTAAAAGAACATCGCCATCTGTTGTAGAAATAGAAACAATAGTATTGTTAAAAGTCGATTGTACGTGAGCAACTACAGTGTCCACATTTTTTACTTGTCGTTTTTTATTTTTCTTATAAGCCATCTTTACCTCTAATCACCGACTATTATTTTTTAGTTACAGCTTTTTTCAACGTGATCTGACTTCCAGCTTTTCTAGGTCCCTTACGAGTTCTAGCATTTGTTTTTGTACGCTGGCCTCTTACAGGTAATGACCTCTTGTGTCTTAAACCTCTATAAGAGCCAATTTCTTGAAGTCTTTTAATATTTAATGTTATCTCTTTTCTCAAATCGCCTTCTACTGTATAGCTTTCAGAGATAAATCTTGAAATCGCACCAACTTGCTCATGTGTCAAATCTTTTATTCTTGTATCAGGACTAATTTTTGTAGCATGCAAAATATCTTGTGATCTTTTAAGACCAATACCAAAAAGGTACGTTAGACCAACTTCAACACGCTTACCACCTGGTAAATTTACACCTTCAATACGAGCCATTTAAAAACCTCTCTAAATCTTAACCTTGACGTTGTTTATGTCTTGGATTTTTGTTACAAATAACTCTAACAGTTTTGCCACGTCTAATTATTTTGCAATACATGCAAATCTTTTTTATAGATGTTCTTACTTTCATCGCAAATTCTTTCAATCTTTAAAATCAAGCTTTATATCTCGAAATAATTCGACCTTTTGTCAAATCATAGGCAGATAACTCAACTGCCACTTTGTCTCCAGGCAAAAGCTTAATGTAATACATTCGCATTTTACCAGAAACATGTGCTAAAACCAAGTGTCCGCCTTCTATTCTTACATGAAACATTGCATTTGGCAAAGCCTTCTCGACGACACCATCAACAACTATCACATCTTTTTTATTCTTCATTTTATCCTTCAACTTTCATATTTATGAAAGCCTAGTTAATATTTCAGGACTTCCTGTTGTAACTAAAATAGTATCTTCAACATGAGCCGCAATGCCGCCATCAACTGTTTTAGTTGTCCAACCATCATCCATAACTTTTATATCAAAACTTCGCTGCGTAATCATAGGCTCGATAGCCAAGGTCATTCCACTGCGAAGTACCGGCCCCAAACCTGGTTTCCCAAAATTTGGAATTTCAGGATCTTCATGAAGATTACGCCCAATCCCATGTCCCGCAAATTTTCTTACCACCCCAAAACCCTCTTTTTCTACTATTTCTTGTATGCAAGAGGATATATCCGAAAGATGCGTACCTTCAACAGCCAGTTTAATAGCCGAATCTAAAGCAAATTGTGCCGTTTGTGCTATATGCTTAATTTCTGGAGTCACAGTCCCGATAAAAAAGAATCTAGTCAAATCTGCACAGTAGCCTTTGTAAGAAGCAACTACATCTATCTTAACAAAATCTCCAGATTTTAAAACGATTTTGTTAGATGGAACGCCATGAATAACCGTATCATTTAACGAAATACATGTTGCATACTTATATCCAGCGTATCCTTTGCATTCCGGAATCATTTCAAATTTACGAATTTTGTCTTCAATAAAACTATCTATTTCTAGGGTTGTAACACCCTCTTTTACTATAGCTTTTACATCTTGCATTATAATAGCCAAATTATGCCCAGCTGCTCTCATTTTATCTATTGCACTTTTATTTTTAATGACTATCACCTGGACACCATAGATAGGAACTTAATATCGTCCCAATCTTCCTTTTAATCTACCAGAAGTTAAAAATCCTTCATATCTGCGTTCTATTAAATGCGATTCAATTTGTGCAGACATATCCATTGCAACACCAATAACAATTAACAAGCTTATGCCGCTAAACATTACTGGAAAATTAAAAGCAATTTGTAATAAACTTGGTACTAATGCTAACGAAGCTAAATATATAGCTCCAGGAAGACCAATTCTTGTTAACAAATAATCAAAAAATTCTGATGTTCTTTTACCAGGTCTAATTCCAGGAATAAAGCCTCCAGATTTTCTTATATTATCTGCAAGTTCTACCGGATTAAAAATTATTGCTGTATAAAAAAATGCAAAAAATATTATTAACCCTGTTTGTATTATAAAAAACAAAAATCCACCATAATTAAATAAATCTGCAATAGAATTAGTAATTGTTGATGGAAAACTTGTTGCCAAAAACCTTGTAAGCATTACAGGCAACTGGCCTATTGTACTTGCAAATATTACAGGAATAACACCAGATGGATTAATTTTAAATGGAATATATGAGCTTTGGCCACCATAAACTTTTTGTCCAACAACTCTTTTAGCGTATTGAACAACAACTCGACGCTCACCTTTTTCCAAAAATACTATCATGGCAACAACAGCAATAGATATTAACAATAAAAATATTGCTACTAATGGATCTGTTTGTCCTAAGTTTATCAAACTTACAAGTTTAATTATTGCTCCAGGCAAGTTAACAACTATACCTGCAAAAATAATAATCGAACTTCCATTTCCAAGACCATGCGCATTTATTTGCTCACCAAGCCACATTACAAATATTGAACCAACGCTCAATATTAATACTGTCAACAATTTAAATCCAAAGCCAGGGTTTAAAACTACACCTGGTTGGCTTTCTATAAATATCGAAAGCATAAACCCCTGAACAAGACTTAAACCAAGGGTTAAATATCTGGTATACTGATTAATAATCTTTCTACCATATTCACCCTCTTTTGAAAGCATTTCAAGAGATGGAACCATCATAGTAAGTAATTGCATCATAATAGAAGCAGTAATATAAGGGCTAATACCCAATGCAAAAATTGCAAATTGCTTTAATGCTCCACCCGAAAAAAGATCTAAATAAGATAATAATCCTCCTGCAAATTTTGAACTCATCAATGCTTGCAGTGCTGATAAATTTACACCAGGAACAGGTATATGTGCTCCAAATCTAAACACAGCCAAAACACCCAGTGTAAAACCCAATTTTTTTCTTAATTCAGGAACTAAAAAAATATTTTTAAAGTTTTTTAGTAATACAATCACCTTACGCCTCTCTAACTAACTCTACCTTGCCTCCGGCCTTTTCTATTTGTTCAACAGCAGATTTACTTAATTTATCAGCACAGACTGTTAACTTTTTAGTTAATTTACCAGTGCCCAAAATTTTAACAAAAAATTTGCCACCTGTTTTTATTAAATTTTTTTCAATCAAACTTTGAGTATTAACTGTATCTCCAGAAGAAAATCTTTCTTCAATATCTTGCAAATTAACAATTCTAAAATCTTTTTTAAATCTATTATTAAAACCTCTTTTTGGCAGACGTCTTGTAATATTCATTTGTCCGCCTTCAAACCAGGCTTTTAATTCTCCAGGAGATCCAGATCTTGCTATTTGACCTTTATGTCCTTTTCCAGAAGTTCCACCTTTGTCACCACCACGTCCAATTCTTTTTCTTTTTTTAGAAGTGGATTTTAAATTATTAAGCGATAACATCTTTTTCCCCAGTCTTAGTTGTTATTGTTCTTGTACTTATAATTTCACTTAACTTTTTATTTCTAATTGCTGCAATCTGTTTAGCAGATTTTAATTTTTTTAATGCTTTTAATGTTGCTTTTACAACGTTTTGAGGATTGCCAGAGCCCAACGACTTTGCCAAAACATCTTTTATACCCAAAACTTCCATTACAGAACGTACAGCACCACCAGCAATAACACCTGTACCTTTTGATGCAGATCTTAATAAAACTAAACTAGAACCATGTTTTGCTTTTACTGTAAATGGTATAGTAGTTTTATATAATGGAACAGCAAACATACTTTTTTTAGCTCTTTTTAAGGCTTTTGCTATTGCAGCAGAAACTTCACGTCCCTTACCCAATGCTATGCCAACTTTCCCGTTTTTATCACCAACAGCAACCAATGCAGAAAATGCAAAGCGCTTGCCACCTTTTATTACCTTGGCAACTCTTCGTACATTTAAAACTGTCTCTGCATATTCTTCTGCTGCTACGGGAATATTTTTTTTCCCTTTTAATTCTGCCATAATACTTAATCTTTCCTAATAAACTCTTGAATCAATAGTTATTAAAATTTTAAGCCACCTTCACGTAAACCTTCAGCAAGAGCTTTAACTCTTCCGTGATACAAATAACGACCACGATCAAAAAATACTTTTTCTAAAGATTTACCTAAAGCAAGTTTTCCTAATTGCAAACCAACTTCTTTTGCTATTGCTTTTTTATCTGCTTTTTTCTCTTTTAAATTCAAAGAAGAAAAACTTACTATTGTAGATCCAATAGAGTCGTCTATTATTTGAGCATATATATGATTTAAACTTCTAAACACAGCAACTCTTGGGAATAATCCCCAACTTTGCTGTTTATTTTTAACTCTAAATGCTCTTCTTTTAGATCTTTTTTCTATTTTTTTCTGGCTTCTTTTAAGATAACTCACGCGAAAAACCTTTCATTAAATCTGCAATTAAGCACTAGCCTTAGCTTTTCCAGCCTTACGAATAATAACTTCACCCTCAACAATAATACCGGTACCTTTGTAAGGCTCAGGTAAACGAAAGCTTCTTACTTTGTCACAAGCATTGCCCAACAAAAGCTTATCGCTAGATTTAAATACTAATTGTTGTCCTGATTTATCAACGTCAACTTCCACACCAACTGGAATATTAAAATCAATTTTATGGCTATATCCAAGAGAAAAAACCATTTTTTTACCAGAAAGTTGTGCTTTAAATCCCAACCCAACAATTGTAACTTTTTTTTCAAAAAATTGACGTGCGCCCATTATTTTATTTGCAACCAAAGCTCTATGCAAACCCCACATAGCCGCATGTTCTTTTGCATCTTTTTCTGGTGCAATAACAAGTGTACCATCTACTAATTTTGCTTTTAATTCAACAGGCAATGTATGTGTAAATTTAGCTTTTGGACCACTTATCAAAAGTTCTTGCCCTTTTATTTCAACTTTTGTAGCCAAAAGTTCAATTGGTTTTCTACCTATCTTCGACATGTTTTAATCCTTACCAAACGTGACAAATAACTTCGCCACCAACAGAAAGTTTTCTTGCCTGTTGATCAGTCATAATGCCAGAACTGGTTGTTAATATTGCAACACCTAAACCACCTATAACAGGTGTAATTTTACTTGTTCTCTCATAAAAACGACAGCCCGGCTTACTTATTCTTGTAATTTCATTTATTGCCGACTGTCCATCGACATATTTTAACATTACTGTTAATACAAAATGTCCATTAGCGTCAGTTTCTTTGCTAAAATCCTTAATAAAACCTTCTTCTTTTAACACTCTTGCAATTTCAGCTTTTAAATTTGAGTAAGGAACTTTAATAGAACGCTTATAAACCATTAATGCGTTTCTGATAACAGTTAAAAAATTTCCAACGACATCAACTGACATATTAATCCTTCTAAATTCTACCAGCTTGTTTTTTTAACACCTGGCAGAAGCCCTTCTAATGCATACTTTCTAAAACAAATTCTACATAACAAAAAGTCACGCAAAAATCCTCTAGGTCTTCCACAAGATTTGCATCTATTTCTTTGTCTTGTAGAAAACTTTGGAGTTCTATTTGCTTTTTCAATTAACGCTTTTTTTGCCATAATTAATTTACCCTTACAAAACCATTAATCTTGCTTAAATGGCATATTAAAACTTTTTAACAATGCAATAGCATGATCATCATTTTTTGCTGAAGTGTGAATCGTAATATTCATGCCTCTTGATTTATCAACAGAATCATAATCTACTTCAGGAAAAACCATCCAGTCTTTTAGCCCTATATTATAATTTCCATTACCATCAAGTTTTGAGTTAAGACCATGAAAATCTTTTACTCGAGGAATTGAGATATTTATTAATTTGTCGAGAAAATCGTACATTTTTCGACCTCTTAATGTAACCATAACTCCTATAGGCATACCTTCACGCAATTTAAAACCTGCAATAGATTTTTTTGCATAGGTCCTAACTGCTGATTGACCAGATATTTTACCAAAAATATCTTTTACTAAATTCAAAACTTTGCTATCAGCAACTGAATCCTTTACACCCATATTTAATACAATTTTAGTGACTTTTGGCACTTCCATTATATTGCCTAGGGCTAATTCTTTTTTTAAATCTTTACAAATTTTATCTTTATATAAAGTTTCTAAACGTGCTTTCATAAACATTAAACCCTAGCTAAAAAGCTTCGTGACAACGATGACAAACTCTAACTTTATTATCATTGTCTAAAACTTTGGTTGATATTCTACAAGCTTTTTTACAAGACTTACATACCGGCATAATTTTAGATAAGGAAATAAAAGCTTCTTCTTTAACTATTCTACTGGTTTCTCCAGATTTTTTAGCCTTTGCATGCCTTGTCATTATAGCTATGCCCTTAACCAAAGCCTGTCCATCTTTTGGTGCAACTTTTATAACTACACCTTGTTTGCCCTTATCTTTTCCAGATATGACAACAACATTATCATCTTTTTTTATTCGACTTAACATATAAATCCTATAAAACTTCTGGAGCCAAAGATATAATTTTTACATATCCTTCTGCTCTTAATTCTCTTGCAATAGGACCAAATATACGTGTTCCTACTGGTTGTTTTTCTTTATCAATAATAACAGCAGCATTATCGCTAAATCTTATATAGCTACCATCAGCTCTTTTTACTTCTTTTCTTGTTCTAACAATAACAGCTGTAAGAACGTCACTTTTTTTTACAGTACCACCAACAATAGCCTTTTTGACTGCAACCTTAACTACATCACCAAGGTATGCATAGCGTTTACGGGTGCCACCTATAATATGAATAACCATCGCTTTTTTTGCGCCTGAATTATCCGCAACGTTTAACATTGTTTGCTTTTGTATCATGAGTTACCTTTCTTAAACAGCCGCCCTTAAAACGCGATTTAGGACCATGTGCTTTGTTTTAGAAACTGGTCTACATTCAGCAATTTCGACCACATCACCAAGTTTTGCAACTTCTTTTTCATCATGGGCTTTATATTTTTTAGCTTGTTTTATTGTTTTACCCAATAATGGATGTTTAAAAGTTCTTAAAACTTTGACAACCACAGTTTTGTCCATACTACAGGAAATAACTTCTCCTGTAAGTACTTGCCCTTTGGAAGGCTTTATATTTGTTTCTTTTTTACCGTTTGTCATTTTTACCTCAATTAGCAACTAACTAAATTTTTAAAGCAAAAGCTTAAGTAATACTTTAACATATTTTTAAGAAAATATTAGCACTTATGATTGTTTTTGTCTTAAAAAAGTTAAACATCTTGCAATATTTTTACGAATCTTGCCAAATTGAGAGTAATCTTTAACCTCACCGCCATCAAGACTCAATCTTAAATCAAAAATTTCTTTTTTAAGTTGCTTTAATTCTTTATTTATTTCTGTTTCACTTAGCTTTTTTAAATCTTCTTTTTTCATATCAATCCCTGAGTTATTTATCTATTTGTTTTCTGGCTACAATATTATTATCTTTTAAAATAATCTTAGTCTTCATTGGGATTTTGTAAGCAGCAGATTTTAAAATCTTTTTTGCTAAGTCTATGTTGATATCTTTAAGTTCTATCAACATTTTCTCACGCTTAATAACGCATACCCAAAATTCTGGTGTACCCTTACCTTTACCCATACGAGTTTCTGCTGGTTTTTTGGTAACAGGTTTGTCAGGGAAAACTCTTAAAAACATTTCGCCTTCTTTTTTTAGATTTCGGCTTATAGCTACTCTTGCAGCTTCTATTTGTCTTGCTGTTAACCAACCTGGTTCAACTGCAGCCAAACCAATAGTACCAAAAACTAAATTGCCGGCTTTAGATTTCCCCTTCATCCTACCTCTTTGGATTTTTCTATATTTAGTTTTTTTCGGCATCAACATGATTTAATCTCTCTATTAATAAGAACCTTTGCAAATCCAAACCTTAACACCAATTATACCGTAAGTAGTTTTTGCTTCTGCTAACGAATAATCAATATTAGAACGCAATGTATGCAATGGAACAGAACCAAGTCTTAACCATTCGGTTCTTGCAATTTCAGCTCCATCTAAACGTCCAGAGCAACATACTTTAATTCCTTTTGCACCACTTTTCATAGCTGCAAAACCTGCTCTTTTCATAGCACGCTTAAAACTAACACGCTTTATGAGTTGATCAGCAATACTTTTTGCTAATATAGCAGCACTCAAATCTGGATTTTTAACTTCTTGAACAGAAATATCAACATTCTTTTTAAACTTAGCATAGAAATCACTTTTAAGTTTTTCTATACCCATACCTTTTTTACCAATAATAAAACCAGGTCTGGATGAATGTAATATTACACGAATATTTTCACCAGCTTTTTCTATAACTATTTTATCTATATCTTCAAAATTTAAGCTGTATTTTAAGTATCTTCTAATTTCTAAATCTTCTAACAATTCTTTGCCATAAGATTTTTTAGAAAACCAACGGGCTCTCCAATCTTCAAAGACACCGATTCTAAATCCTACAGGATGAACTTTCTGTCCCACAAATCACCTCTATATAATATTTTAATTTTTAGTTTTATTGGTTATTTCTTTTTTTTCCAAAACTATATATATATGACTTAATCTTTTACGTTGCACATTAGCTCTACCCTGTGCGCCCGGCTTAAAATATTTAATAATAGGACCTTGATCAACTTTTATTTCTTTTATAAAAAATTGATTCATAGGAACATCAGCAGCTAAAACATTCTTGCCGTTTGCATATGCAGACAAAAGAGTCTTTTTTATAGGAACAACTTTTCTTAATGAAGTTGTTTGCAACCAGGCAAGAGCTTTATCTACCGAATAACCTCTTATTACGTCTATTACTGGACGCAATTTATACGGGGAAACTCTAATGTATTTACTCACAGCTCTTACAAGCATCTTAAAACCTTTAGCTTTTAAATAATATCAATTAATAACATTTAACTATTCTGTTTGCATAACTACTTTTTTGCAGCAGGAGCTGGAGCAGCTTCTGGGGCAGCTGTTTTTCTCTGTCCACTATGCATTCTAAATGTTCTGGATGGAGCAAATTCACCTAATCTATGCCCAACCATATTTTCTGTAACAAACACAGAAATAAATTTTCGTCCATCATGAACAGCTATAGTTAATCCCACCATATCAGGAATAATTACGCTATTTCGCTTCCATGTCTTTATTGCCTGTCTAGAACCAGCTTCTTTAGCTGCTTCTATTTTTTCTAGCAATGTAGGATCAACGTATGGACCCTTTTTTGTAGATCTGGCCATCTATGTCCTTTTAATTTCAACAACAAACTTTTCTATTCTTAAAACCATTATATACTACTTGCGTCTTTTTAAAATTGCTGTGCTCTTACGAGTTCTTGTTCTTGTGCCTTTGCAACCTTTACCCCAAGGAGTAACAGGATGTGAGCCAGACTTAGACCTACCTTCACCACCACCATGAGGGTGATCGACAGGGTTCATAGCCATACCTCTTACTGTAGGACGTATTCCTCTGTGTCTTGTTCTTCCTGCTTTTCCAAGAGTAACGTTTTTATACTCTGAGTTAGAAAGTCTTCCAACTGTTGCCCAACAATTTACAGAAACTGTTCTTGTTTCACCAGAAGGCATTTTTAATATTGCTAATTCACCTTCTTTTCCAAGTAACTGAATAGCACCACCAGCACTTCTGGCCAATTTAGCACCTTTACTAGGAACAAGTTCTACATTGTGAATAAAAAAGCCAACAGGAATATTACGTAATGGCAAGCTATTTCCAGTTTTAGCTTCAGCCTTTAAACTGGCAAACACTATATCGCCTATATTTAAACCATCCGGTCTTAAAATATATTTTTTAGAACCGTTTTTATAAACGACTAAGGCAATTGATACGTTTCTGTTTGGATCATATTCAAATGCAACGACTTTACCTGGAATTTCACGGCTTTCCCAGTTAAAATCTACAATTCTATATCTTCTCTTAGCGCCACCACCAATATGTCTTGTTGTAATTCTACCGTATGCATTACGACCACCAGTTTTACTTAGTGGAGCAAGCAAACTTTTTTCCGGTCTTTTTTTTGTTAAATCTTTATGAGACAAAAATTGTTGTCCTCTTAAAGACGATGTTATAGGTCTTCTTGTTATAATAGCCATTTTATTTTCCCTCTAGAGGTATTTCTTTTTCTTTTGCAGCCGCAGGATTTATACCCATAGTTTCAAAATGTCCTGGCAAATCAATAGTATAACCTTTTTTTAAAGATACTATTGCTTTTTTCCTATCCGAACCAACAAATGGACGTCTACCAAAAGACTTTGTTTTTCCCGGAATAGAAATAACACGAACATTATCAACCTTAACATTCCAAATCTTTTCTACAGCCTGCTTTATCATTATTTTGTTAGACTTTATATGAACTTCAAAAGTTATTTTGCCTTCTTTTTTGAAGATATCCAAACTTTTTGTAGTCATTACTCGTCTTTTTATAATGTCATAAACACTTAATTCCATGCGCTAACCATTTTCTTAAACAAATCCAAATCTTTTTTTAAAAACAACCAACAATCGCAATTGGCCAAATCATAAGCATTTGGCTGACTAAAACTTACTACAAAAACATTAGGTATATTTCTAAAAGATACAAAGTTCATTTCATCTTCAAATGGTAGAAAAAATACAACTTTTTTATTTTCAAGACCTAATCCTTTTAATAAAGAATAAGCTTGTTTTGTATTAGGTTTTCCATCTTTTGAACTATCAAAATCTGAACAATATATTTTATTATCTTGATTTATAAATTCTGTAAATATATTATTCATAGCAAATTTTACTTGTTTTTTGTTAATAGAAAGAGTTCTAGTTCTTGGTTGTGGCCCAAACGTTACACCACCTTTTCTCCATAATGGAGATCTTAGTGAACTTGCTCTTGCTCGACCAGTTCCTTTTTGTTTCCATGGCTTTTTGTTAGAAAAAGCCACTTCACCTCTATCCTTACAAGCAGCAGTTCCCTGGCGCCAATTTAATCGCAAGGCTTTTATTGCATAAGAATAAGTTTTAGGACTTAATTCTTTTTCTATAATTGCAATATCAAGATTTAATTTATCTTGTATTTCGCCTGCAGCATTATATACAACAATCTGATTCATAAAAATTACCCTTGTCTGCTAATAAAGACCAATGATTCTTTTTTACCAGGGACAGCGCCTTTGATAAATAAAACATTGCCATCTTTATCTATTTTAACTATTTCTAAATTTTTTATAGTAAAAGTTCTATCACCAGCATGACCAGGCAATTTTTTACCTTTTAAAACTTCACCTTGAGAGCGCATATTACCAATAGAGCCAGGAATTCTATGAAATGTAGAGCCGTGACCACTTGGTCCGCCTGAAAAGCCCCAACGTTTTACAACACCCTGGAACCCTAAACCTTTACTCTTACCAGTAACTTTGACAATATCTTTTTCGGATAAAAGAGTATTTTCAAGACCAATTTTTTGGCCTAATTTAAAATTACCTAAATCTGATTCGTTTACACGAACCTCTTTGAAAAAATAACAATAGTTATTTTTATTATTTACCCAATTTGCGCCTAAAGTCTCAGACTCATATTTTTTCTTTAATAATCCTAGCTGCACAGCACTGTAGCCATCTGTTTTGGATGTTTTAATTTGAGTAACAAACCAATTTGCAGCATCTACCACTGTAACAGGAAGAACATTTCCGTCTTCTGTAAAAATTTGAGTCATTCCAATCTTTTTGCCAAAAAAACTACTTAGCATTATACAGCCTCTTGTTCTAATTCTTATTTAATTTCGACATCAACGCCTGCAGAAATATTCAATTTCATAAGAGCGTCCATTGTTTGTTCAGACGGTGATATTATGTCTAAAATACGCTTATGTGTTGTCAACTCAAACTGTTCTCTAGCTTTCTTATCTATATGAGGAGACTTTAATACTGTAAAACACTGCTTCCTGTTTGGAAGAGGAACAGGCCCCAATAACTGGGACCCCGTTCTTTTTACAGTCAATACTATTTGCTTAACAGCACTATCTAATAAACGATGGTCATAAGACTTTAATGTCAAACGTATTTTCTGTTTTTTCATTAACAAACTCAAATATTTTATTCTATAATTTCAGTAACAATACCAGCACCAACAGTTCTTCCGCCTTCACGAACAGCAAACTTTAGCTCTTTATCCATAGCTATTTTGCTTACAAGCTGAACTGTTACTTCAACTTCGTCACCAGGCATAACCATTTCTCTACCTGCAGGTAAAGCAATATTTCCTGTTACGTCTGTTGTTCTAAAGTAAAATTGTGGTCTATAACCATCAAAGAATGGGGTATGTCTTCCACCTTCATCTTTGGTTAATGTAACAATTTTAGCCTTAAATTTTTTATGAGGAGTTATTGAACCAACTTTAGCAATAACTTGACCTCTTTCAATATCTTCTTTTTTAACACCACGAAGCAATATACCTACGTTATCGCCTGGTTGAGCATCTTTAAGCTCTTTGTTAAACATTTCGATACCGGTGATAGCTGTTTTAACTGTATCTTTAAAGCCTACAATTTCTACTTCTTCACCTAATTTGACAACACCACGTTCTACACGACCTGTAGCAACTGTACCTCTACCAGAAATAGAAAATACGTCTTCTACTGGCATCAAGAATGCTTTATCTAAATCTCTTGTTGGTGTTGGAATATAGCTATCAACTGCATCCATTAATCTTTGAATTGATGGTGCACCTATTTCTGATGTATCGCCTTCTAAAACTTTTAATGCTGAACCTCTGATAATAGGAATATCCTTACCAGGGAAACCATATTGTGATAAAAGATCTCTTACTTCTTCTTCTACAAGTTCGATTAATCCTTCATCATCAACCATGTCAACTTTATTTAAAAAGACGACTATAGCAGGAACACCAACCTGTCTAGCCAAAATAATATGCTCTCTTGTTTGAGGCATTGGTCCATCAGATGCTGATACTACCAATATTGCACCATCCATTTGAGCCGCACCGGTGATCATGTTTTTAACATAGTCAGCGTGGCCTGGACAGTCTACGTGTGCATAGTGTCTTTTTTCTGTTTCGTATTCTACGTGAGATACTGCAATTGTAATACCTCTAGCTTTTTCTTCTGGAGCGTTATCGATTTGATCGAATGCTCTAAAATTTGCTAAACCCTTTGATGCTAAATATTTTGTTATTGCAGCAGTCAAAGATGTCTTACCGTGGTCAACGTGACCTATTGTACCAATATTACAATGCGGTTTTTTTCTTTCAAATATACCTTTTGCCATTTTGTATATCCTTTATGTGTCTAAAATTTACCCACAAACTACTATTTATTACTTACTATTTACTATTGCATCTTGAACGTTTCTAGGAACTTCCTTGTAAACTTCAAATTGCATAGAAGAACTTGCTCTACCTTTAGTCATAGAACGCAAATCTGTAGTGTAACCAAACATCTCAGCCAATGGAACATGAGCTGAAATTATCTGAACACCTTTACGCTCTTCCATTCCTAAAATTTTTCCTCGTCTAGAGTTTAAATCTCCCATAACATCACCCATGTATTCTTCTGGAGTAACAACTTCTATTTTAAAAATTGGTTCCAAAATTACAGGGGAAGCACTTTTTACAGCATCTTTAAATGCCATAGAAGCTGCTATCTTAAATGCTATTTCTGAAGAGTCAACTTCGTGAAAAGATCCATCAAATACTTCAACTCTCATATCTACAACAGGATACCCTGCCAAAACACCAGTAGTTAAAGCTTCGTTTACACCCTTTTCTATTGCAGGAATATATTCTTTTGGAATAGTACCACCAACAACTTTATTAGCAAACTGAAACCCAGTACCACGCTCTAAAGGCATAACGTTAAGCCATACGTCTCCGTATTGGCCTCTACCGCCAGACTGACGAATAAATTTACCTTGAGCTTGCGCTGTTGCTTGAATTGTTTCTTTAAATGCAACCTGAGGCTTACCTACATTTGCTTCAACTTTATGTTCTCTAAGCATTCGATCAACAATAATTTCTAGATGCAATTCACCCATTCCAGAAATAACTGTCTGACCAGTTTCATTATTAAATGTAAATCTAAAAGATGGATCTTCTTGCATTAATTTTCTTAACGCAATTGTCATCTTTTCATAATCGCCTTTACCCTTAGGTTCTATTGCAACGCTAACAACTGGTTCTGGAAATTGTATTGATTCTAATAATATTGGATGATTTTCATCACAAAACGTATCACCAGTTGTTACATCTTTTACACCAACAACCGCAACAATATCACCAGCAGTAACAGCATCAACTTCTTCTCGTTTATTTGCATGCATTTTAACTAATCTACTTACACGCTCTTTTTTGCCTTTTGATGAGTTATAAATATAAGAGCCAGCTTCCAAATGTCCTGAATAAATTCTTGTAAATGTTAAAGATCCTACAAATGGATCTGTCATAATCTTAAATGCCAAGGCGCTGAAAGGCTCATTTGAATCTGCTTTACGAAATTCTTTTGCATCTGTATCTGGATTTGTTCCTTCAATAGCTGGAACATCCAATGGTGATGGCAAATAATCAACTACGGCATCCAATAACAACTGTACGCCTTTGTTTTTAAATGCTGAACCACAAAAAACTGGGGTTACTTTTTGATCTAAAACACCTTTTCTAAGAGCTGCTTTAATTCTTTCTATAGAAATTTCTTTTCCATCTAAATAATCTTCTGCCAATTGATCGTCAAAATCACAAGCTCTTTCTACAACGTGAGAACGTAATTCTGTAGCTTTTTCTCTAAATTCTTCTGGAATCTCTACCCAATTTACTTTAGAACCTTTTGATTCTTCATCAAAAGTAGCCATTTTTTGAGTTATCAAATCTATTATTCCATAAAAATCTTCAGATTGGCCCACAGGAATTTGCATTGCCAATGGATTACCATGCAATTTAGATTCTACTTCACCTACTACGGAAAAATAATCTGCGCCAATTCTATCTAATTTATTAACAAAAGCTAATCTTGGAACTTTATATCTGTCAGCTTGACGCCAAACAGTTTCTGATTGAGGCTCAACACCACCTACGCCACAAAATACTGCAACGCAACCATCCAAAACACGTAAAGATCTTTCTACTTCTATAGTAAAATCCACGTGGCCCGGAGTGTCTATTAAATTTATTCTATGATCTTTCCAAAAACAGGTTGTTGCAGCAGATGTAATTGTAATTCCACGCTCTTGTTCCTGCTCCATCCAGTCCATTATGGCAGCGCCTTCGTGAACTTCACCTATTTTATGCGAAACACCAGTATAAAACAAAATTCGTTCTGAAACTGTAGTTTTGCCGGCATCTATATGAGCCATAATGCCCATATTTCTATATCTTTTTAAATCAACTTTAATATCACTCATTAAAACCCCCAATTACCAAGCATAATGAGAGAAAGCTCTATTTGCTTCTGCCATTCTATGAACGTCTGCACGTTTTTTAAACGCATTACCTCTACCCTGGGATGCTTCTAAAATTTCAACAGCTAAACGTTGTCCCATAGTTTTATCTGAGCGCTCTGAAGCAGACTCAATCAACCAACGCATTGCAAGAGCCAATGCTCTTCTTGGACGAACTTCTGTTGGAATTTGATAAACACCGCCACCAACTCTTCTAGACTTAACCTCTACTGATGGTTTTATTGAAGTAATTGCTTTTTCAAAAGCAGCATAAGCCTTATCTTCGCCGCCAACTTTTTCTGAAACTATATCAAATGCTTGATATACTATAGAACGGGCTAAATCTTTTTTACCACGCTCCATAATCATATTTATTAATTTTTGAACAACATATGAATTAAATCTTGAATCAGTTCCTATTTCTCTGATTGCATTAACCGACTTACGTCTAGGCATTATGCACCACCTTTCTTACGCTTAGCACCATACAAAGATCTACTTTGTGCTCTATTTGCAACACCTTGAGTATCAAGAACACCACGAATAATATGATATTTTACACCAGGCAAGTCTTTTACCCTGCCACCACGAATAAGAACAACAGAGTGTTCTTGCAAATTATGGCCTTCACCTGGGATATATGCTGTAACCTCTTTGCCTGATACCAATTTTACACGAGCAACTTTACGTAATGCTGAGTTTGGTTTTTTTGGTGTCACTGTATATACACGAACACAAACGCCTCTTTTTTGAGGGGCACCATTCAAAGCTGGTGATTTTGTTTTATACTTTGGTGCTGTACGCTTTGAACGGACTAGCTGATTAATTGTTGGCATAAAATCTTTCCTACAATATCTAACCTAAAAATTAATAAATTAATAAAAACCAATTAAATACAGCGATTAATTCATACACAATTCCTGCTGTGTAGCACACCAAAATTTTAAATTTTTTTATAAAATTTTCTTTTACTTTAACAAAAAATAAAGATTTACGTGCTCAAAAATGAACTAATAGCAGATATAATTTTATATTTTATTTATTTTTTTTCAAGCAAAACTAACAAAAAAAGTATATACTTTACTTAAATATAAAAAAATTTATAAAAAACTTTTAATATTTTTCGGGAGAATTTATGATAACAAACAATGTATTCGCATTATTATACGCACTTATCGGCTTTGGTCTATTAATAACAGTACATGAATTTGGACACTTTATATTTTGTAAAATATTTAATATTAATACACCAACATTTTCTATTGGAATGGGCCCCAAAATTCTAGAACGCAAGATAGGTCAAACTAATTTTAGGCTATCTTTAATACCAATTGGCGGATATGTAGAAATTGCAGGGCTTTCTGAAGTTGGTCAGGGCGAGCAAAAAATGGCAACCTTAACAGGTGAAGGCTCTTTTGCTCAAAAACCATTTTGGCAAAAGTTTTTTGTTTTAACTGGTGGCGTTGTTTTTAACCTATTATTTGCATATATAGTATATTCAAGCTTATTTTTTGTTGGTATACCAAAAAAATCTGTAACTATATTAATCACAGAACAAAAAAAATACTCCCAAATAGCCCAAACATTTAATTTACAGGCAAAAGACCAAATTATATCTATAAATAATCAGGAATTAAGCCCTGAGCCAAATAATGCACTTAAAATACTTAAAGAACAGTTAATTATTCCACTTAATAAATTACAAAAAGATTCTATTCAACTTGTAATTTTAAGAGATAATAAAAATATAAATATAACAGTATCTTCACAAGATAAAGAATCAAGTGAAAATATTTTAAAATTATTAGAACTTAAATCACAAGATATTCCAGGAGAATTCGAAAAGTATAATTTAATAGATTCTGTAATTAAAGGCATCGAGACAACCAATAACTGGATCAAACAAATGTTCATGGGCATAATTTACTTAATAAAATCAAAAAGCCTAAGTGGTGCCGGCGGCCCAATCATGATACTTTCAAAAACATTTGAGACAGCTCAAAAGGGTTTTATACCATTATTATTATTTTTAGCTTTTATAAGTATAAATTTAGCAATAATTAATATATTACCATTAGGCGCACTTGATGGCGGCCAACTTTTATTTGCTGGCATAGAAGCTGTAATAAGACGTGAAATTCCAGAAATTATAAAAGCTTCGATCAATATTGCATCTTGGGTTTTGTTATTAAGTTTAATTTTATACTTAACTTATAAAGATATTTTAAATATTTTTGTTAAATAGCTAATATAAGTTATCATGTAGCCCAGCGCTTGCGCATCCAGTCTTCGCCACAGGCTTCGACGGACATCGCTGGGCTACCACATTTTTTATATCAACTTCCAGTTCTCTGGGTTATTTATATAATCTTGAACAACAAGCCTATTAAAACTATGACCTGTCTTTTTTGCAACTATTTTTCCAGCTAAATTTTTACCAAGCAAACCAATATCACCCAATAAGTCTAATAATTTATGCCGTACAAATTCATTTTCAAATCTAGGCTCATTTAGATATTCATCTTCGCCAATTACAACAGTATTTCCCAAAGATGTACCTTTGGCCAAGCCTTTGCTTCTTAAATATGGTAACTGCTCTAAAAATCCAAATGTTCTAGCTGGAGCTATTTCGTGCTCAAAAAAATCTATATTAAATTCGCCCACAATAGAACTTTTGCCAACCAATGCATGCTCAAATTCAGCAAAATAATCAAAATATAAATTTGTATCAAAACTATTTGTTTCTTTATCGAAATTAGCAGGCTCAATAATAATTTCTCTATCACTTTTTTCATCTTTAAAATATAAAGTTTTTACTGGAGTTAAATACGTTTTTTTTGCTTCTAACTCTTTTATGCCTGCATTATTAATCAAATTAACAAAATTTATACTACTACCATCTAATATAGGCACTTCAATGCCAGAAATTTCTATTAAAATATTATCTATTTTAAAAGCATTAATAGCTGCCATTAAATGCTCTATTGTACTAATTATATAAGACTTAGATTTTAAAACAGATGCATGCAATGCAATTTCAGGAATTACTGTACCCAATTTTATACATTCTTGCGCAAATTTTGGATTTACAAAAACTATTCCGTGCCCAGCTGGAGCAGGATCTAAAGCAACAGTAGTCTTTAATCCTGTATGAACTCCAATACCACTAAATTCTATTTTTTTGTTTATAGTACGTTCAAACATAATTAATATACCCAATAAAAAAAGCAGGATCGTGTAAAACTATCCTGCTTTTTTTGTTTATTTTTAATTTAATAAAATATTTAACTATTCTGGTTTAAAACCTGCAATTTGTGCAGCATGAGGATGCTTATCCCCTGTGTAAACTTTTAATTTGGTAAATACTTTATCGCTTAACTTATTTTTAGGCAACATTCTTTTAACTGCAAGTTCTATTATTTTTTCTGGTTTTTTGACCATCATATCTTTTGCGGCTATTTCTTTTAAACCACTTCTCCAACCAGAGAAGAATGGATAAATTTTGCCTTCTAATTTATTACCGGTCAAAACTATCTTTTCGCAATTAATAACAACTACATAATCTCCACCATCTGCATGAGGGGTATATGTAACTTTGTCTTTACCTCTTAAAATGTCTGCTATCTGTGTTGCAAGACGACCCAAAATTTTACCATTGGCATCGATAACATGCCACTTTGGAGTTGCAGTTTGCTTTGAAACAAAATAAGCTTTATTCATATCCATGATTATTAAACCTTTATAATTACTAATGTTTTAACGAATTTTGAGTTTAAATTAAAAAAACAATCAGGTCAAACAATATTTTACTCTTTTGCCACTTTTATAAACTCTCTAAATAATGGATGTGGATGCAAAAACGTTGATAAAAATTCAGGATGAAACTGGCTGCCGATCATAAATTTATGATCTTTTATTTCTGAAATTTCAACTAAATTCTCTTTTTTATAAGTTCCAGAGAATATTATACCCTTATTTTCAAACTCTTTTTTATATTTATTATTAAACTCGTATCTATGTCTATGTCTTTCTAAGATATCTTTTTTATTATAAATTTTTTGGGCCATACTACCTAATAATAAATCACACTTATATGCCCCAAGCCGCATAGTCCCGCCCTTATTTTTTATATTTTTTTGTTCTTCAATTAAGCATATAACAGGATTTTTGGTATTTTTATCAAATTCAGTACTAGATGCATCTTTTAATTTTAATATATTTCTTGCAAATTCTATAAGCATTATTTGCATACCTAAACATAATCCCAAATATGGGATATTATTTTCTCTGGCATATTTTGCAGCTAAAATTTTGCCTTCTATACCACGCTTGTCAAAACCACCAGGAACAACTATGCCATCTATTTTACTAAATACTTTTTTTATTTCTTTTTCGCTTAACTTTTCAAGCTTTTCGGCTTCAAGAATTTCTAGATTTATTTTAACTTTATTATAATTACCAGCAGATTCTAAGGCTTTTATAATACTAATATAAGGGTCATTATTGCCCACGTATTTAGCAACAAGAGCAATATTAACTAACTTTTTTTCACTCTTAATTATATTTAGTAAATTTTGCCAATCTTTTAAATTTGCCTGTTTAATTTTTTTGATATTAAAAAATTCTTGAATTCTAGTATTTACATCTTGATTATTTAAATTAACAAATATTTCTGGAATATTTTTAACTGTTAAAGCATCAAAGATTAATTCTTTTTTTACACCACAACCTATCGATAACTTTTCTTTTATTTTATCTGTTGTTGGATAATCTGTTCTTAAAAAAAGTGTATCAGGTATAAGACCCAAATGCTTTAAAGCTATAACACTATGTTGTGTTGGTTTTGTTTTAATTTCGTGTGCCCATTCTAAATATGGCACTAAACTTAAATGTGCATGCATTAATTTATGTTCATCTAAATCAATTTTTATTTGTCTTACTGCTTCTAAAAAAATACCACCTTCGATATCACCTACAGTGCCACCAATTTCTATTAAAACAAAATCTGTATTATGGTTTATGGCAAAATTAAATAATCTATTTTTTATAATATTTATAACATCGGGTATAACTTGAATATCTTTGCCTAAATATTTGCCTTCACGCTCACCATTTAAAACTTCTTGATATATTTGGCCCGAAGATACAGAAGAATCTTTATTTAATCGTATATCTAAAATACGTTCATAATGACCTAAATCTAAATCAGTCTCTGCTCCATCATCTGTAACAAAAACTTCACCATGAACTAATGGAGACATTGTTCCTGGATCAACATTTAAATATGGATCCCATTTTGCAACAGATACTGTATATCCAGAATTTTTTAAAAGTACACCCAAAGAGGATACTAAAATACCTTTACCCAAAGATGAACAAACCCCACCTGTAACTATAATAAATTTTGTTTTTTGCTTTTTTACTTTTTCTAGAAGCTTTATATTATCCACATTTTCTCCTGATTTAATTTAAAAATCACGTTTTTTGCATATTTTTATAATATTTTATTATAACTTTTTATCAAAAAATTTAAATTTTCTCTGTTTTTATAAAAAATAGGCCATTTTAGTTTAAAAAGTAGCCTTCTTTTCTATCTGCATTTGATGCAAAACATTATAAAAGTTAAAATTTATTAGGTTAATATAATTTTAAAAATGGAGGTTTTTATGAAAAAAATTTTATTATTAACATTTATATCAATGTTATCATCTATAAATATTAAAGCTGATTTAACTAAAAATGAGCAAGAAATGCTCATAAAAAAATATATAGCACCAAAAGATATAACAGAAAAATTAGATTCTTTATTCGAAAATGAAACAGCTAAAAAATTATTTCTTTCAAGAGAATATATAATATTAAGTAGGGCTGATAAAGTATATCCACAATATAAGCCACGCACAGAAGAATTGTATGGCAAAACAATAGAAGATATTACAAATAAAAATAATAATTTAAGAGAGTCCTGGAATAAAGAAGATTATAAAAATTCATTAGAAGAATTAAAAACCAAATATAATCTTAATATATTTTTTAATTTACCATGTAGTTTTATTCTGCGTTTTAATGAAATGCCAGAATATTTAATAAAAATTAATGGAGCAAAATGGCCTTCAAAATATCAAAATATCAGTAGAATTTTAGGCAATGAACAAGTTCAAGATAAAAAATTAAATAATGTATTCCCTATAGAAAAATGGTTCTACCATATTCCTGGACAACCTGATGAATTAATAGATGAAAACTATCTAATTATTTCTTCTTTTGTACCAGAATTACCATCTCCTGATAATAATAAAATAAATTTTCAAAACTTAGAACCAGAAAAAAATATTGATGATTTACAAATGCTTTTAACAATAAGAATATTAATTACAGAATGTTATTTATGGCAAATAAACGATTTTAGTAATATGTATTTAAAAATAAATGGCAATAAAAAACAAATAATTTGTACAGATACACAGTTGGATGGAATCAGCGGTAGTATGTTTGAATACATTTATAGTGACGAATCATTTTATCTTAAATCTGATGAACGTAAAAAAAGATTAAAAAGTTGTGGACTAGGACAATTAAAAGAAATTCTTAATAAAGAAGCTATAGATTATTTAGAAAAATTAGATCAAAATTTCTTTAATTCAGAAATAAAACTTAATATAGCTAAAGAACTAGAAACATCTTTATATAATTAATAGCACTCAATCTAATTAATGAAAGAATAAAGCCGGGATAAAACCCGGCTTTATTCTTTCATTAATTTTTCTATTTCATCACAACTCTTTGGCAAGCCAAAGCTCAAACAAACCACTCCATCTTCTACCATTAAAAAATCATCTTCTATTCTTATACCCAAATTTTCTTCTGGAATATAAATTCCAGGCTCTATTGTAAATACATCACCTGGTTGTAATTCATAATTATTATCACCAACATCATGCACATCTAAGCCCAAAAAGTGTCCTATATTATGCGCAAAGTATTGCCCTAAGCCATAACTTTCTAAAAATTTATGTGCTAAATAATTTAACGATTTTTCTGGGAAATTTTTGTTATTTAAATACATACCAGGCTTAGCTATAGATTCTACATAAACCTGCGTTTCTAAAACTATATTATAAATTTCTTTTTGTCGCTCTGTAAACTGACCTGATACGGGATAAGTGCGAGTTAAATCTGCAGCATACATGCCATACTCTGCACCAATATCAACAACAACTAAATCTCCTGGCATTAATTCTTGATCCTTTTTTGTATAATGCAAAATAGTTGTATTTTTACCTGTTGCAACAATACTTGGAAATGCAGGTCTAACTGCACCTGTTTGTATAAATACAGATTCTATTATCGCCTGCACTTCTCGCTCAATTCTACCTGGAGCAATAACTTTTGCAGCAGCATCATGTGCTATATTTGTTATTTGTATAGCTTTATAAATTAAATCTATCTCAACTTCAGATTTAAATCTACGTAAAAAATGTACTAGTGGAGCAATATCACCAGTTATGTTTGCCATTTCTGGGTATAACTCAAGAATATTTTTATAAATATTTATTTGCGTAAAATATTTATTATTATTTTCTAAATCTAAAAGAGTATAAATTTCTTTTTTTTCAAAATTTTTTAAAAATATATCTATATCTAACAATAAATTAAAATATTTTTCTTGTGAAAATAAAGAATTAAAAGAAAAACTATTAATACTTGAACCCAAATATTTTATCTCTGTAAATCCCATTTTTTGAGAAATTTCTTCGACATTATTATTTATATTTATTTCACTTGTAACCCATTTTTCACGAATACCACCGTAATTTGGCAAATATAAATATTGTCGTCCATCAAAATACAATAACAAAACAGCCCCAGGCTCACTTACACCTGTTAAATAATAAAAAGAACTTTCTGGTCTAAATAAATATCTTTCGCTTTCAAAGTCTGAAAATAAAATAACTAGCCCATTTTCTATATTTTTATTTTTTTCTTTTAAAAAATCTATTACTTGTTCTCGTCTAGACTTAAATAAAGAATAATCTATATCAAGATTAATTTGCATAAACTCCCCTTATGTTTTGCTTAAAATAGCAGGACGCTTAAACTTTCTTGCAAATGAGCCTAAAGAATCTAATCTTAAAAATAAAGTAAATGCTTTATCACTCTTCCAATTACCGTACTCTTTATATCTTTTTTCTTCATAACCTAAGGAAAACCCCCAACAATGTCCATTGTAATGCAATTTTAAAGCATGCTGCAAAGGTTTAAGCCCTTCCATAGGCAAAACAGAAGAGCTTTTTTTTGAATAAAACTGTCCTTCATAGCTAAACTTTGTGTTTTTAATTAAAGGTACAGATAAAGATAAAATTAAAAAATTTGGAATATCCGAAAGCAACTCTCGAGCTTGTTGCAATTTTTTATGCTGAAAAACTGAAGATATATAAAAATTAAAATCTTTTAAATTAAAAGATAAATCTATTTGAGATGTTAATAATTGAAAATTTTTCCAATCATATTCTTGTTTTAAAAATAAATCTAAAACATCACAATCTATAGTTAAATCAAAATTTAATGGAAATATATTTTTTTCACTTGGAGTTCTTGTTAAATAAAATCTATCTGAACTATTATAAAAATCTATCGACTGATATAAGTTTAAATCTATATTAACTTTATCTATGGACCAACTATTTTTTAAATTAAGCTGTATTTCATTTTTAGGATAAATTCTATCCCACAAATCTGAATGGTACCAATTATCCTGTTTAAACTTTGGAATATAATGCCATTTTAAATTTGGCTGTAAATAATAATGATACAAATCATTATTTACAAAAAACAATTCCGGCATAACCCATTCTGAACCACCACTTAATAAAAATCTATAAGCACCATCATGCAAAAAACTACCTTCTAAAATATTTACATTAACATCCTGATCATGATTTTTTACTTTTGATCTTAATTGAAAATTTGGATCTAAAAAAATTACAAAATCTTGTTCTTTAACCTTTAAATTCGCCAAAATGTCCATATTATAAAAAAGTCTAAAACTATCTGCTTTAGAAAATACAGACAATTCATTTTCTTTTACAACTTTAGAATTTAAATAAAATTTTTCTTGTTTTTTTTCTCTAGAAAGTGCCTGATCAACAAAAAAATCATGTCTGATATATAAATTTTTAAATATTTTTTTATTAATAGTATTAAAGTCAAATCTTGGTAATAATATTAAGCTAAATTTGTCTTCTATTTCTTTTTGAGCATTTGCAATATTAGCCTTATCTTTTTCTGGCAAAACTACCAAAAGATCTTGTTTTTCCTGCTCTGTCAAATCTGTAAATTTACTTCTTCTTGTTTGAGTACTATCAAAATAAATATTATAAATATTATAATTATTAAAATATCGCAAAATTGCAGAATTCAAAAAAGTATCATCTACGTTTAAATAATTATCAAAAAATTGATACCCTATTTTTTTATCTGTACCAAAATCTACTCTAGTTAATGCTTTTATATCTTTACCAGAAACAGATTTTATCGATCTAAAATCTTGCCCATCTATCCAATAATGTTTATACGTATCAAGTAAAATTCTATCTTTCTTTTTTACAAAAGCATTTTTTTCTAAGGCATATCTTAAATTTACTAGAGTAAACGATTCTGTTGATCTAGCCCATCTAAATTCATCTAATAAAGCCAACCCTTTTTTATCTCTCCAATCAAGACCAATTGTACTATCAAATCTTGGAGCAATAGACCAATAAAATTCTTGTTTTATTCCAAAGCCAAGGTCATTATCATAAGCAATTTTGGGTAACAAAAATCCAGAAGATGAACTTTTTTGTAACGGCAAAACAAAATACGGTAATGCAAAAAATGGCATTAAACCAATTTTAAACAAAGCGCCATTTATCTTTATTAAATAATTATTATATAAATGCGCCTTTTTAGCGCTTAAAGACCAATGAGGAATATCACCATCACAAGATGTAAATGTTACATCTTGCATTTTCCAATTATAATCATCTATTCTTTGTGCAACAGCTGCACTAATATAACCCTGAGGTATAGAAATATTTAAATTCTTTGCATGACCAGATTTATCTTTAATATTTAAAAAAAATTCATCTGCTAAAATTAATAAATCATCACTTTCTATTACAACAGCGCCAGAAATATCTTTTTTTGCAATTAAAAATTGTTTTTCTTTATCTATTTCTATCGTATCAGCCAATATATGCAATTTATTATCTACTAATACTTCGACATTTCCTGTAAGTGTTAATTTATTAAAATTATCTATTTTTTGTTCAATACTATTAACTTTAATAACTTTTACAGATTCAATTAAATCTTTTACGCCAGAAAATAAAAATCCAGAAAAATTAAAATTTAATATTATTAATAAAAATAAAAAATATTTTATTTTTTGATTAATTTTTGCATACATGTTTTTAAAATGGGCGTCTGCCAGATAAAGCTTTGTAAATAGTAACTCTATCCATATATTCAAGACTTGATCCTATAGGTACGCCACTTGCTAACCGTGAAATTTTTACATTTAAATTTAACTGTTCAACTTTAGATGAAATATAACTAGCCGTCGCTTCTCCCTCTGGAGTAGAATTTGTTGCAAAAATTATTTCACTTACATTATTATCTATTCTTTTAAAAAGAGATTCTATATTTAAATCATCTGCGCTTATGCCTTCTAATGGGCAAAGAGCGCCACCAAGAACATGATAAACACCGTTAAATCCACCAGCTCTTTCTATTGCATTAAGATCATACCATGTTTCAACTACACAGATTACAGATTTATCTCTAATATTTTGAGAACATATAGAACATGTGTTATTGTTTTCAGTTAAATTAAAACAAGTGCTACAATTTTTTATTACTTTTTTTGCATCTAATATAGAATCAAATAATAATTCTATGTCACTATTTTTTTCCTGCAAAAAGTATAATGCCACCCTATAAACATTTTTTGATGCCAAGTATGGCACTTTTTGCAATTGTCTTATTATCTTTTGTAACGCTGGCAGATCTCTAAACATTTTATAATCTTAATTAAAATATCTTTTTCTTAATAAATCTTCGCCAATAGTTAATAAATTATTTACAAACCAATATAATACAAGTCCTGCAGGAAATCTTATAAACATAGCTAGCATAATTAATGGCATAAATAACAACATCATATTTTGAGCAGCACCTGCATCTGTTTTGTTCATAGCCTGAGTTATAAACATTGTAACAGCCATTAAAATTGGCAATATATAATATGGATCTTTTGCAGATAAATCTTTTATCCAAAACATAAATGGAGCATTATATAAATCTATATGATTAACAAGCACTCGATACAAAGCAAACATAATTGGCATCTGTATTAACATTGGTAAACAACCTGCAGAAAAATTTGTCATAGGCGAAATATTATGATCTTTATGAAATTTTGCTAATTCTGTGTTTAGAGCAACAGGATCATTTTTATATTTTTGTCTTATTCTGTTTATTGTTGGAGTATATTTATTATATTCTTCAAGCTTTTTACGACCTGTAATAGTAAATGGGGTAAATGGCAATTTTAGTAATATAGCCATAACTATAATTGCTACACCAAAGTTATTAAATATAGAATATAAATACTCAAGTAATTTTAATAATAATTTACACAACCAAGAAAACCATCCAAAATCAAGCGCTCCTTCTAGTCGTTTATCTACTGCAACAATATTTTCTATATTTTTAGGCCCTACATAAAATGATAAATTTATATTACTCGACTCTGTTATTTCTCTGCCTTCTAAAACAGCAAATAAATTATTATCTATTTTTTTAAAAAAGCCTCTATTAGCAAAATTATTTGTGTCACTAATTAAAACATTTAAAAAATATTTATCGTAAGAACCAAACAATTTTGGAGCAACCCATGCCTGAGTTAACTTACTATCACTAATTTTTTCTATAGATTTATTATCCAGACTACCTGTAATAGCTGTATAACTATCATCTTCAAGTTCACTTACAACAGGTGCAGGTATAAATAATCTTGGATTTATAGAACTTGCATTATTATCTTGTTTTATAAAATTAATATCTAAATCTATTTTGTATAAATTTTTATAAATATTATAATTTTTTTTAATTAACCAACCTGCATTTTGCGTAGAATAAATTACGGTAATTTTATCATTATCAGTTACACTATTTTCAAATTTATAAAAATATGGAGTTTCTTTTTCTAATGCAAGCAAAAAAGCACTTTCTTCTCTCTTATAAAAGCCCTTATTGCTTATACTATTTAATGGAATATTATTTTTGCCTAAATAATTTTTAAATTTTAATCCTGATATTACACCACCATAATTAGAAAAAGAAATCGAATACTTTTCTGTTTCAAAATTCTTTTCTTCTTCTTGTGCTGCAATTTTTTTATCTACAAAATCAATTTCTGCATTTATTGGTTTTGCTAAATCTTTTATAGATGGCACATTATAACTTTGACCTTGTTGTATGTTTTGTAAATCTTGCACATCTGGTTTTTTACCAAAATAATTAACAAGCCAAAAAGTACCTAACGACATTACCATTAAAAATATAAGCTTTTTGTCCATGATTTTTAAAACCCTTTTAAAATATATTTTATATAAACAGAATAATAAGCTGGTATTTTAACAAATAAAAATAAATAAGCCTAGAAGGGAAGATTTTATGAATATAAAAAATATAGGTCTAAGTATCGTACTGTTTGTAATATTTTTAGGAATACATGGAAGTTTTGCAGCTAAAAAAACTGAAAACAAAGTAAAAAGCCAAAATTCTATACTTGTAGAAATTTATAATAAATCTAGTTATAAATTAAAATTTATTGATTTTGACCTTAGAAAAACCCTTGGAGTATTAAAAGATAAAAAATTAGAATTTAGTCCAGAATTAGCCCCTAATGCAAAAAAAGAAATCAAACTTAAAAAAGACGGCAGAATAGCCAGAGTACAAGTTAAATATAATAAAGAAGGCTTTAAAGTTGACGAAATAGCAGAATACCCATGCTATTTAAACTTAGCTTTGGGTACCAATTATTTAGAAAAAATAATAGTAAATATTTATAACGAAAAAATTGATTTAGTAAAAGTTTATACAAAAAAATAAATTTTAATTAACTTTTATAGAATCAAAAAAAGCAGAGAGCTCTTGTTCGTTAAACTCTTTTACATGCAAAAGTTTCTCTGCTAATTTTTTTATAATTTCTTGATTTTCTAAAATTAAGTTTTTAGTTAAAGCTAAATTTTCTAAATATATTGCTTTAATTTTAGGCAAAACTAAATTTAAATTATTTTTTAATTCTTGAACCCAATTTTGTGATTTATTATTAATTAAATTATTATCTAAAATTATATATTTTATAGCTTTAGAAAAATCATGATCACTATTATTAATATATTCTTTTATTATATTATCTAAGTTATTATTATTTAAAAAATTATATTCTTTTTTTAATAAAATACTTTCAGCCATATACCCAGCCAAAAGAACTTCTATTTCTTTTTTAAATGTCGAAAAATTAGTATCTGCAAAACCATCCCAGACAACACCATTTACATTTTTTTTGACTACAGAAACATTATTTACTTTATTTCCCAAATTTTTAGCTATAATTATATGTGCAGCTTCGTGTATAGCCGAAGCATATAATAAATGCTTAGTATAAGCGTATATAGATTTATCTATTGTTTTACTAACATTAAAAGCATTAAGATGCCCAAATATAAATATAAATATAAATATAAATATAAATATTTTTTTATTAAATTTCACAATTATAATCCCTAGACCCCAAAATATAAACTTTTATGCTTTATATAACTAATTTTAAATATATAATATAGCAAGTCAAAGGGCTTATTTTATTTATTACAAGTATAAATTTATAATTTTAAAAACATGATATTTAACAAAATTTTAATAGCTAATAGAGGCGAAATTGCAAGTAGAATAATATTTGCATGCAAAAGTTTAAATATAAAAACTGTTGCTATTTACTATGAACAGGACAAAAGTTTGCCATATGTCTTTCAAGCTGACGAAAATCATAAACTTTCTGGCTCTGGAGCTAGTGCTTATTTAAATCAAGAAGAAATTATAAATATCGCTAAAAAATTTAACGTCGAAGCTATTCACCCAGGATATGGCTTTTTATCTGAAAATAGCGATTTTGCTCAAAAAGTTATTGCTGCAGGAATTAACTGGATAGGCCCAAGCCCAGAAATTATCAAATTAATGGGTGATAAAATAAATGCTAAAAATATAATGCTAAAAGCTGGAGTACCAACTATTCCAGCAGTTTTTGTATCGCATGATATAGAAATAAATAAACTATTAAATTTAATTAATATAAATATTGGCTACCCTGTAATTTTAAAAGACCCTCTTGGTGGCGGAGGGAAAGGCATTAAAAAAGTCTTTAACCCTGAAGAACTAGAATCAGCTTTTAATACAATAAAATCTGAAAGTTCCAGATTAACCAGTTCTAACAATATTTTAATAGAAAAATATATACAAAAAGGCAGACACATAGAAGTTCAAGTTGCAGGTGATGGAAAAAATTTTGTACACTTATACGAACGAGAATGTTCTATCCAAAGAAGACATCAAAAAATAATCGAAGAAGCCCCATGTAATTTTTTAGACAAAAATATTTTAAATAATATTTATAATGCAGCAATAAAAGCCATTTCTATTATTAATTACGATAATATAGGCACTGTCGAATTTATAGTCACACCAGATAATAATTTTTATTTTCTAGAAATAAATACAAGATTACAAGTTGAACACTCTGTAACAGAAAGTATTACTGGAATAGATTTAGTATTATTGCAAATTAGTCTTGCTCAAGAAAAAAATTTAAATTTAAAACAAGAAAATATAAATATAAAAAATCATGCGATTGAATGTCGTATTTACGCAGAAGATCCAAATAATAGCTTTATGCCCAGCACAGGTAAAATAATTAATTTAATTTTGCCGAATACACCAAATACAAGAATAGATAGCAATCTAGAACAAGATCAAGAAATCACAGCTTTTTTTGACCCTATGCTTGCAAAAATTACATGTTCTGGAACAACCAGGAATATTGCCATTAAAAATATGCTTACTATATTAAATCAAACAGAAATCTCGGGCATTAAAAATAATATTAATTTTTTAATAAACATATTAAATTCACCTGAATTTAATTCTGGTGATATTCACACACAATTAATAGAAAGTAATATTTTAAATTTTTTAAATAATAATAATTTTATAAATACACATGAACTAGAAATAGCTAATATTTTTTTAAAATTTATACAAGATAAAAATATAAATAGTAATAAATTTAATATTAATAATTATAAAAATATAAAAAATTGGGGGCGCAAATCTTGGCTATAAATAATACTATAAATAATATATTAATTCTTGAAATTAATAATAAATTATATAAAGCTAAAATTATTAATAATACGGACGAAGAATTTAAAATTTATATTTATAATTTTAATAAAACTATAATATTAAAAAATAATTTAAACAAAAAAATATCTCCTGCAAAACTTGCTACTTTAAATAATTTTGAAAATAACTTTCAAGAACAACTTAAATGCCCTATTTCTGGAAAAATACTCAAAATATATTTTAAAGAAAACGATTTTGTTAAAAAAAACCAAACACTTATAACAATAGAATCTATGAAAATGGAGAATGAAATTAAAGCCATAAGTGATTGTTTTATAAAAACTATTCACATTTTCGAGTCCAGTTTGGTAAAACAAGATGAGATATTGATGAGTTTTTCTAAAGAGGGAGAAAATAGTAATGGAACAAAAAATAAAAATGGACCAACGAAAGTTCCGGATAGGTGAACTTGCCGAACAACTTAATGTCAAAAAATTTGTAATAAGATTTTGGGAAAAAGAATTTGGCTTACGCTCAGATAGATCTGGCGGCGGACAAAGGTTTTATTCCCAAGATGATTTTAATAAATTTGCTTTAATAAAATCACTTTTATATGAACAAAAATTCACTATACCTGGTGCAAAAAATCAATTAAAAAATATGAACGAAATAACTCCAGCGATAACAGAAAATTTTACAAGCAATGTAACAGAAGAAGCTTTAATTCAAGAAAATATGAAAGCACAAGAAGAATTCAAAAATAATTATCAAATAATAAACGAAAAACTCGAAGTGCTTAAAAAACAATTAATTAATTTACAACAAAGATTATAATTTTAACTTACCGTTAGATGATGTACTTGTGCTGGTGGTATATTTGCAAAAACCTTTTCATTGTCAAATTCATATTGGTTTACAAATTGATCTGTTGTAGTTATAGTTTGCGAAAACTGTGTTTTTTCTTGGCCGGTTAAGAAAAACAATTTTATTTTTGCAAGAGCTATATATTCAAAATAAGAAATTATACCACCTGGAACGACTAGCGTTTTATATTTGTTTAACACTGATTTTAAAAAATCATGATTAAAAGAATTAAAAGGTAAGCCTGATATAATATAATTATAAGAATAATTAGGATTCCAATCTAATATAGAAATATTATATATTTTTATATTTTTATATTTCTTAAACTTATCTTTCAAAATTTTGCAAAATTCAGGATCAAGTTCAACCACATCAAGGATATCTTGAGGCCTCAATTTTTCTAAAATTTTTTCTGTCATAACGCCTGTACCTGCACCAACTTCTAATATTTTTACAGATTCTAAATTATTTTGATTATTAATATCTATATGCTTAGTCACTGCATTTGCCAAAAAAGCTGTACTAGGTACAATAGCTCCAATACTAGATGGTTTTAAAAAATAGGCCTGCAAAAAAACAAAATAATCTTTAAATATAGTTCTACATCCAGGTAAAATTAAAAATAAAGATACAAAAAAAATTACTACTATACTTAAAACTTTTGTCTTTTTCATAAATTCCCTATATTTTAAACTTTTGTTATAAAATATAATTTAGCGAATATTTTGTAAAATTAAATATAAAAATAATTTAAAATAAATTAAAAAAATGACAGATACGAATAATATAAACGATAAATTAAATGGCTTTTTATTAATAAATAAACCTGAAAGCTTAAGCTCTTACGATTGCATAAGAGTTATCAAAAAAATTATTAAAAATAAATTAAAAATAGGCCACACAGGAACCTTAGACAATTTTGCCACCGGATTATTAATAATAGCTATAGGTAAAGCAACAAAACAAATAGATTTATTTTTAAATACAGATAAAGAATATATCGCTACTGGTAAATTGCACGAACTAACGGATACACTAGATAATACAGGAAATATTATTTTAAATAATAATAATAATAATAATAATATAACTCTTGATACTCTTACAGATACTATAAAAAATTTTACAGGTAAATACCTTCAAACACCACCAATATACTCTGCATTAAAATATAACGGCGAGCCTCTATATAAGTTAGCAAGAGAAAAAAAATTAACAGAACAAGAATTAAATACAATAATAAAAGATAAAACACGTGAATGTGAAATTTATAATATAAAATTAATAGATTATAATTACCCTTTTTTTACTATAAAAGCACATGTATCTAAGGGAACTTATATTAGATCTCTTGTAGATGATATAGCACAAAAATTAAATACACATGCTACTTGTTATAAACTAACTCGCACAAAAATTGGTAATATAAATATAAAAGATGCTATAAATCTCGATAATTTAAAAAATATACAAGATATAGAAAGCAAATTAATTAACTCAAATATTTTATTAACAAAAATATAGGCAAATAAATATTTATTTTTATTTATATTTATTAAATAAGCTTTTTTATTTATAATTAATTTTTATAATTTTAGTTTTAAATAATATTTTAAATAATAAAAAAAGGGTTAATCATGTTCGATTTTATATTTAAATCACCAGCTTGGGCATTGGTTGCACAATCTGACTGGATGACAAAGTTTATTTTACTCGGTTTATTCTTTCTTTCTGTTATATGTTTTGCAATAGTACTATTAAAATCTAAAGAATTAAAAAAACAAAAACTTGATCTTGAAAATTTATTAAATAAATTAAAAAAAATAAAAAATTTTGAAAATTTAATAGAATTAGCACAAAAAGAAAAATCTTCTGTTGCTCAAGAATTTTTATCTAATAATTTAATATATTTAAAAGAAGTTATAGAAAACAAAAACAGCCCCGAATTATCTTTACAAAATATGGAAAATTTAGAGCTTATGTCTTTTCAAAATATAGACCAAATTCTTGTAGATTCAGAAAAATATTTGCACATTTTAAATACAAGTGCTTCTGTTTCGCCATTAATTGGTTTATTTGGAACCATTTGGGGACTAATACATTCTTTTGTAAATATAAGCCAAGAAAAATCTGCGGATATTGCCATTGTAGCTCCTGGTATTGCAGAAGCTTTGGTAACAACACTTGCAGGTTTAATTGTTGCTATTCCTGCCATGATTGCTTACAACTATTATGCTAACGAAATAAGAAAGCATGAACAATTATTATCTCATATCACAGACAGATATATGGTAATTTTAAAAAATAAATATTTAAAATAAAAATGGGAGTATATTGTGTCAAGATTTAGAGATTTTAAAAATAGAAAAAGAAAACATTCAGAAATAACAAGTTTAACTTTAACGCCACTTATAGATACAGCGTTAAACTTGCTAGTTATATTTATGATTACAGCTCCTATTGTTCAAAATGGTATAAAAGTAGACTTGCCATTTGGAAAAAGTAAAGAAGCTGCAAGTCAACAAGAGCTAGTAGTAACATTAAGCAAAGATAATAAAATATACTTTAATAGCTACCCAACAAGCAAAGAGACTCTTGTAGATTCAATAAAAAAAGCTCTAGTACAAAAGGATGATTTACCTGTATATATAAAAGCAGACGAATCTATAGCTTATGGAAAAGTTATAGAAATTGTAGACCAATTAAAGTTTGCCGGTGTAAAATATGTTGCCATGTCAACAAGGCCAAACAGTTAATATTTAATCAGGGTCTGGAATGACATGGAAGATAAAATACTAAAAAAATATATAATACGTTCTTTTTGGATACATATAACAATAATACTTATTGCCCTTTTTACAGGACTATATAATAAAAAAATAGACAAACATTTTTTAGTATATGGAGCTCACTCTAAAATCCCAACTCAAGCATTATTTAAATCTAATAAAGAAAATAAACAAACTAACTGGTATGCAAAAAGAATCGCTCAAGAAAAAGAATTAAAAGAAAAACGAAATGCAAAAATTAAAGCCGAAAAAGCTCGCAAGGCAAAAATAGAAGCACAAAAAAAGGCAAAGATATTGTCATCCCAGGCTAAGACCCGTGATCTAGAACTCGCAAAACAAAAAAAGCTCGAACAAGAGTCTAAAATAAAAGAATCACAAGAGAAAAAAAAGAAAAAAGTTAAACAAAAAAAAGAAGAAAAACCTAAAAAAATAGACCAAAAAAAAGAAAAAGCCCAAGAACCTGAACAGGCCCCAGAACCAGAAAAAGAATTAGAACCAGAAATAACTCCAGAAAATAATATCCAAGAAAATCAAGAACTAGTATTTAATCTAGAAGAAACAGGAGAGCAAGATCCTAACCTTAAAGCAGCTGGAGAACAAATTAAAGGAATCGTAAAAACAACTTGGCACCCACCAGTAGGCGTACCAAAAGGAACCGAATGCAAATTAAAATTAGCTACAGACAGTAATGGTAATGTAACAGAATTTAATTTTACAGAAAAATCAAATATTTTAATTTATGATCTAAGTATAATAAATGCTATTAAACAATTTAAATTTTATGGTTTTTTATGTGGTAAAATTTTTACTATCGATTTTAGACAATAGAGGAATTTATGAATAATTTTTTTAAAAAATATTTAATATTAATAATAAATATTTTATTAAATATAAATTTATACGCTGTAACAGATTTAAGCTTTAGCGTTGACAGCAATGATTTAACAAATGCAAAAATAAATTGTCTTGAACTAATAATAAGTAAAGACAATAATCAAGATTTAATTAAATTTAGCAAAACATTAAAATATGACCTTGAATTTACAGATCAACTAGAATTAAATCTAAAAAAAACCATTACTATGCCAACGCCAGAAATAGAAAAAAATTTATTTAGTAAAGATACAAGCTTATGTTTATATATTTTAGATAATACCAATAATAATATTAATATAACGCTTAAAGATTTATCTTGTGCAAAAACTTTATATACAGAAAATATAACACTAAATAAAGATAATTTAATAAAAACAGGACATAATATATCGGCAAAATTATTACCAATATTAACCGGCGAAATGCCAATAAGCCAATATTACGTTGCATACTCAAAAATGATAAATAATAAACAAAAAAATGTATGTCTAGCAGATTATGCCTGCAATTTTGAAAATACAATAATTTCTGCTGCCAGAACAATTAATATTGCACCAAGCTGGCATACAAAATTGCCAATAATTTATTATTCTCAACTCGCAACAGAAAAAATAAATCTTAAATCATTTAATTTTTCAAATAAAAATAGTAACACAATATGCTCCTATGACGGCATTAACATGCAACCTTCATTTTCTAAAGATGGTTCTAAAGTAGCATTATGCATGTCTGGTGGCAAAAATACAGAAATTTATTTATATGATGCTGCAACTAATAAAAAATTAAATAAAAAAGTGTTCAAACAATTAACGAAAAATAATGGTAACAACGTCTCGCCATGCCTACTTGATAATGGCAATTTAATATTTTGTTCAGATTTTCAGACAGGGTTACCACAAATATATTTACTCGATATTAAAAATAATAAAACAACAAGACTGACCAATGGAACAGGCTATTGTGCCGCACCAACATATTGTGAAAAAACTAACTCTATTACCTATACCAGAAGCGTTAATGGAACATTTCAGTTATTTTCGTTAAATTTAAGTAATTTAGAAAATTTAGAAGAAAAACAACTTACATTTAATTTTGGAAATAAACATGAACCGGATATTTCACAATGTGGCCGTTTTGTGTTATTCTCTTATGACTTTGAATACAAGAAGGGGGCTCAGACTCAGCAAATAGCAGTATTAAATATCAACAGTGGACGAATTAGAGTATTAACACAAACAACTGCACCAAAGAGTTTTCCAAAATGGAGCAAAACCCCAATTATTGCGTAATTATTAATATAAATATTAAGAGGCTTTAATTATGATAAATAAAAAAAAACCAACAAACGAAAAAAAAACGGGTTTTAACAAAAAAGGACCAAATGCCGTCTGGTTACTTTTTGTATTACTCGCAATGGGACTTGTTTATTTGTTTTGGTACAATAGTGGCAACAGACAAATAGAACAAATTAATTATACAAATTTAATTGAATTAATAAGCACAGATAAAGTTGAATCTATTGCTATTCAAGATCAACATGTGCAAGGCAAACTAAAAAATGGCAAAATATTTGAAACTTATATAGTCTCACCAGAAAAAATTTGTGATTTAGCTAAAGAAAAAAATATAATAACAAACATAATACCAGCCGAAAAACAAGGCTGGGGCGGGTTATTATTTTTCTCATTATTGCCTTTGTTATTAATATTTTTATGGCTTATGTACATGCGTCAAGGACAAAACGGTTCAAGTGGTGCTGGCAAAATATTTAACGTTGGTAAAAGCAAAGCCAGATTTTTTTCACCCAATACTATAAATGTAAATTTTAAAGATGTAGCCGGTGTTCAAGAAGCCAAGGAAGATTTAAAAGATATTGTAGAGTTTTTAAAAAACCCTGCAAAATTTGAACGCTTAGGTGCAAAAATTCCTAAAGGTATTCTATTAACAGGTGCACCAGGAAATGGCAAAACTCTTTTGGCAAAAGCAGTTGCAGGTGAAGCTAACTGTCCATTTTTTAGTATTTCAGGTTCAGATTTTGTTGAAGTTTTTGTAGGCGTTGGCGCATCACGAGTTCGTGATTTATTTGCTCAAGCCAAAAAAAATGCACCTTGCATTGTTTTTATAGATGAAATTGATGCTGTTGGCAGACAACGTGGTATTGGCCTTGGTGGCGGTAACGACGAACGTGAACAGACATTAAACCAATTATTAGCAGAAATGGATGGGTTTTCAACAGAACATGGTGCTGTTATAATTTTAGCAGCAACAAATAGACCTGATGTTTTAGATAAAGCATTATTAAGACCAGGACGTTTTGACAGAATTATTGAAGTACCTTATCCAGACTTAGACAGTAGGTTTAAAATATTACAAGTACATGTCAAAAATGTAAAACTAAGCCCTACTATGGATCTAGAAAAAATCGCTCGTGGAACACCAGGTTTTTCTGGAGCTGATTTAGAAAACTTAATTAACGAAGCAACTTTAATAGCATCAAAAGCAAACAAAGCAAGCGTAGAAATAAACGATTTTGAAATGGCAAGAGACAAAATTATGCTAGGCTCAGAAAGAAAAACACTAGGTTTAAGCGATAAAGAAAAAGAGTTAACAGCATATCATGAATCTGGTCATACCTTATTAAATTTATTATTACCAGATACAGACCCATTTCATAAAGTTTCTATTATCCCTAGAGGAAGAGCTTTGGGTGTTTCATGGTCATTACCAGAAAAAGATAAATATTCAGAAACTAAAAGTGAAATGCTTTCTAGAATTATGGTTTTACAGGGCGGAATGCTTGCTGAAAAATTAAAATTCAATGAACAAACCAGTGGCGCAAGTAACGACATAGAAGTTGCAACAAATATTGCCCGCAAAATGGTAACCCGTTTTGGCATGTCAGAATTGGGACCTATTACATTTGATGATACAAAAGAACACCCATATCTTGGCCGAGATATACAAGCAGCTCCAAGACATTCGGAAAAAACAGCACAATTAGTAGATGAACAAATAGAAAAAATTATACAAGAATGTTATACTAAAGCCCAAAATTTACTAATAGAAAACAAAGAAAAACTCGAATTGTTAGCGCAAAAATTAATACTAGAAGAGACTTTGCAGGCTGAACAGGTTTATGAATTATTAAATATTAAGCCTAGAATTACACATGCATGGAAAGAAAATTAAAATTAGTTAATAATTTTAGTATTATAAGTGTTTTAAAAAATAAAATTTTTGTTATTATAAACATAATAAAATTGTATAATGTTATTTATTAATACCCATAAAAGGGTAAGACTTGAACAGGAGCGTCTCGTTCGCCCTGAGCGTAGTCAAAGGGAACTCGAACGAGCATAACCTAAGGGACATGATAAAATGGCAAATATATGTGTTATATGCGACAAAAGACCACAAGTCGCAAACAATGTAAGTAATGCAAACAATAGAACCAAACGTTGGGTTTACCCAAATGTTCACACAATACGTTTTACATTAAAAGGTCAAAAAAATGTTAAACGTGGTGCAGTTTGTACTAAATGCTTAAAATCTGGAAAAATAGAAAAAGTTGTTTAAATTATTATAAATATTTTGGGATTAAATAAAATATGGCAAATTTAAAGTCATCAAAAAAAAGAGCAAAAACCAACGAAAAAAGAAGAGAAATTAATTTAGCTAGAAAAACAGAGATTAAATCTATTATAAAGAAATATAGCTCTGCAATAGAAAACAAAGATGCAAAAACAGCTAAAGAATTATTAGCATTAGCAGAAAGCAAAATTAATAGAGCTGCAGGTAAGGGCCTATTTAAGAAAAATACTGCTTCACGCAAAGTAAGCAGGCTTGTACAAAAGCTTGTTGCCATTCAAAAATAGGCAAATTTTATTTTGGCGGTAAGCAAGACGGAGAGAAAGATATGATGAAGTCTGGAACAACTGTTTTAGTTGTAGAATCTGTAGAAAAGGCTACAAAATTTTATACTGAAAAATTAGCCTTTGATGTAGTAGAACTAATAACAGAAAAAAATCCTGGTGAGGATGAACAAATTACATATGCACATTTACGCAAAGGTAAATGCTTTTTAATGCTTAGAGCTCCTCACATAGAAGAGCTAGCAGAATTTAGCTTTATCAAAAGATGTGCTAGCAGAAGTGTTGGTATTTTTATAGAAATGAAAAAAGGACTAGAAAAATACTTTAAAAAATGTGAACAAAAAGGAGTCCAGATTGTTCAATCTTTAAAAGATGAAAATTATGGATATAAAACTTTTGCAGTAAAAGATCCATTTGGAATTAAATTAACTTTTGCTCAAAAGTTAGAAAACTATAAAGCTCCAGAACATTTTTTACACTCAGGTCTTGGCAAAAAAGATATTACCGGCAATCCTGCCCAAGATGCTCAAGTTATTGAACGAATGATAAAATATCTAAAAACACTAGGTATTTTGCGTAGAGCTTCTAAAAAATATTCAAAAAATTGGGTAAAAAGCCTACAAAAATAAATCAAATTTAAAGATTTTTAGGGCAAAAAACGTTTTTTTTACGTTTTTTGCCCTTTTTGTATCAAAAATTCACTCGAAAAACTCATTTTTTAAAACCCCAAATATTGTGTATATTTATTATAATTAATAATAGAGGTTATAAATAAATTTATTGGGGGTTATATCATGAATAAATCTATAAAAAATTTAATATCAGGTTTGATATTATCAACACTTGTTGCTTTATCTGTGCAAAATCTTAATGCAGAATTAAGATATTATAAACCAACAGTATCTACTTTTTGCAAAAAAGATAAACGTCAAGAACAAGATAACATGCGAAAATTAGATAAAATAGATAAGAAAAAAACAGAAGAAGCAATTTTAAACTTAACAAGTGCATGGAAAAATAAAGCACAAAATAATTCAAAAATTTCTCCTACAAACTTAGTTATAATACTTATGATATTAACAGGTTCTGGAGTTGGTGGTTATTATTTGCATAATTCAAAAGTTATTACACCTACTAACCCAACAGCGTTTAATTGTACAAACACAACAATAACAGAATACATTAAAGTTCCTGGTAATTGTATAAATAAAATAGAAACAAAATGCCCAGTATGCAATATTACAGAATATAAACAACCAACAGTTAAAGAGTGTGCTAAAAATGTTCGTGAAAATGGAACATATACAGAAAAATCTGGTTGTTTTTTTGGTAAAGATTAATGGAGGTTTTAAATATGAAAAAAATTATAAACTCAATAATATTAACGGGGTTAATATTATTTACACAAGTTAAGTCTTTTGGTGATTTTACAAATAATATGTACGAGAAAGTAAATAATATAGAAAGCATATTTGAAACATTTACAAATACATTATCAACTGGACTCAAAAATACTAAAACAAGAACCAATTACACAACAACAAAAAATTTTAAAGAAAGTATTTTTATTACATTAGAAAATAAATTAAAAAACTTAACAGATAAATCAAAATTAGAAACTTTAAATGCTATTTTTGAATTTTTAAAAGAAACAGAAAGCTTAATTAATAGTGCTCCAAACTGTTATAAAGAAGAATTAAAACTTGCATTTGAATCATTTTCTTATGATTTAGTTAAAGCTGGTTTAGTAATAACCGATAATGCAAAAAAGATAATCGAAGGTGTTAATAATCATATAAAAACATTAACAGAAGAAAGTGTAAAACTTAACACCAAAATTTCTGACTTAAATACAGAAATAAAAACATTAGATACAACTAAATCTGCCGAAATAGAAAGACTTAATGAAACATTAATATTAACTATAAAAGAACTTGAAGCTGCACAAAATTTAAATAAAAATTTAAACGATTTAGATTTACCAAATAAAATTGAAGAATTAGAAAATACAAACAAATCACATCAAAATGAAAATGCAAAACTTTCAACACAAGTTTTAAGTTTAAATGAAACAATAGAATCTATAACTCAAGACTTAAATACTAAAACAATAGAAAATAAAGAATTATCTGAATCCATAAAAGCATTAAATACTTTAAATAATTCTTTAGAAGAAAATGTAAAAACAGCTCAAGAAACTATAACTGATTATGTAAATAAATATGGCAATTTAGAAAAACTATTTCAAGAAAAAGATCAAGAATTAAAAAACAAAATAGAAACTTTAGAATTTATTGTTAAAACACTTAATATAAATACAAAAAATATAAATTCTAAAGATAACGATTTTGCTAAATTAATTGAAAATTTAGCTCAAGAATTAAACAATTATAAAACACAAATTGATGAACTTAAACAAGCCATCGAAGAAAATAAATCTGTCATAACAAAAATAACAGGTGAAAATACAGATCTAAAAAAAGTTTTATCTATGCAAAATGCAAGAATTGGTGAAGATAATACTTCAAACAATATTAGTAAATTTTCTTGGATAACAGGCATTACAGCAGGACAAACAATGTTCTTTTATCAATTATTAGAACAATATGCAAAATATAACAACTGTGATCTTTCTGGTTATTCAATTCCACAAATGTTACTAGTTCCTGTAGCAACAGCTCTTGCTTCTGGTGTTGGAACAAACGTTATATTATCAACAAGTAACAATATAGTTAATAAATTTAAAAGTTGGTTTTCAAGAAAAAAATTAAATCAAGATAATTAAATATAATTAAATTTTTAAAAACAAGTAAACTTAAAAAAACGGGTAGACGTAAAAAATCTACCCGTTTTTATTTTGACAAAAATTATATTTTTAAATAATTAAAAATATGCAGCCATCTTAAACCAACACCCAATGCCGTCAAAATGAGCATTCTGATCTGTAATGTTAAGAGATACACCTGTTGCGACTGTAAACATTCTTTCTGTATTTCGTTTTACATAATCATATGCATACTGCAAATAAACTTTGTAAGCAAATATACCTGGAGCTTGAGCAGCTTTTAAATCTATATTATCGTTGCTTAAAGCATATGTTGTATAATTACCAAGTCCAACATTAGTACTTAAATCAAAGTTTACAGCAGAAGATGTTCCTGGTGTAACTACACCATAAGTTTGAGTCGCAAGATTATTTTTAAAATCTAATTCTTCTTCTTGTCTTGCAATAATATTACCACCAACAGAAACTCTAGATGCATGATATCCAAATAATAATTCTAAATTTAAATCAAGGTGACTACCTGGTTCAACTTTTACATTTTGAGTCAAAACGTTGGCAGCAGGAATAAATGCACCAGAAACGCCCTCTTTACCTAATAAATAATATTGTCCCCAGTTTGCACCCTTTATACCCAAAGTTCTAAACTGTGTATTAGAGAATAAATATTTATAATTTAAATCCCAAACAAAATCTACAAAACTTCTATGACCATTACCATCAAAAAGTCTTTTGCTACCTTCAATACCAACATCAATACCAAAGTGATTATTGTTCCCTAATATTGGTTCAAAAAGATATTCAGCTGTAGCTTTTTTTTCTACTGTTGAAATAAATCCAAGTTTTACTGTATTAATTAAACCATCTTCGTTATGAGTGTTATATGCAAGACAAAAATCCATAAATGGAATGCCTAATTTTTCTTGTTGATCAGTAATTTTTGCATATCTTAATGCTTCTTGATTACGAGTACCTGCTGCAACATTTAAAGAATAATCACCCGCTAAATAATCTTTAATCAAACTTGCATTAGAAGAAGAAAAATTTGAACGCAAATCTGTATGTACTCTTTGATATGGAACATTAATCTTAAACGCTAAATGTTTATTTATTCTAGATAAATCTAATATAACAGATGCATTAAAGCCTGCATATTGTGTTTTTGGATCAAGACTCATTTTTGCAGAATAATTAGTATGTGCAGAATAATTTGAAATTAAATATCTGTAGTCAATATCCATATCATCATTGGTTTGATCACCAATAAAATTAAATTCACTTTTTTCATTCACACCAAAATATCTTCCCATTTTATCTTTACTTATAGAATGAAAATGATAAGCAGTAATATCTAATTTACCTATTAAGCTAGGCATTTTAAAATCAGCTTTATAATAATCATTTACTCTAAATCTATCTGGTAAATACGTAGAACTATCTTGTGGGCGCATATATGTTTTATTTGTATATGCAGATATGTTAGCTGCAAATAAGCTAAGCACTAATAATAACAAAATATTTTTTTTCATACTTTCTCCTATAAAAACTACTTTAATACTCTTTTCTTTAACGTCTCCTTATCTTTAACACCCTCCTCTATTTGTATTTTATAAGCACATTTTAAAATTTTACCCATTTGAGGCCCTGGTTTTACTTTATCCAAAATATCACGGCCAAGTAAAATTGGCTTTTCCGGACCTGTTTCTATATTTAAATTTTTTATTATTTTTAAATATTGTTTAAACTCACTTATTATTTTATTTTCTAGATCCCGGGTCCTTGCCCGGGATGACAAAGCCTGCACGGCGTGTTTTTTCAAACTTCCCGTTCGCGCTGAGTGCCGAACAACGCGAGGTGTATCGAAGCGTCTACCCGAGCGATACGCTACCCGTCCCAAATTATCCGCAAGCCAAACAATGCCAAGTTGTTTCATGTTTATATCTGTGGCAAGTTTTATAGCTAATCTTTTATATGCACTAATTTTTGCATTACTTTTTAATAATTGCGCTGGCTGCATGTGATACAAAACCAACTTGCACACAGAGTTTATCAAATTTTTATCGCGCGTAATTCGCTTTAAAAATTTTTTTGCAATTTCTACGCCCTCTTTTTCGTGCCCTATTGCTGATAAATTTTTATCTGTAACTTTTGGCTTGCCAAAATCGTGACACAAAAGCGCTAAAATAATCAAGAATTTTTCGTTTTCTGTTTCATAAATATCAAGATTTGCAGCAACATCTATACACTGCATAGTGTGCTCAAACACATCACCCTCTGGATGATATTCTTTTTTCTGTTTAACACCAATTAAATTATAAATTTCAGGAAAAATATCTTTTAATCTATTTATTTTTAATAGCCATCTAAAGCCAATACTTGGTTGTTTACTCTTTAATAATAATTTTTTAATTTCATCAAAAATTCGTTCACGCGAAATTAATTTTCCTGTTGCTGGGTCCTGCAAACTCATAGTTTTACAAATATTATTTAAATTTTTATCTGGCGCCATATTAAAACGTGCTGCAAATTGCATAACTCTAAATAATCTTAAAGGATCCTGAACAAAAAAATTAGCATCAATAACTCTTAATTTTTTATTTTTAATATCTTTTAGGCCACCAAATGGGTCAATAATTATTTTTTTAAAATTATTTTTATTTTTTAAAAGCTCCCGCAAATCTATAGCCATTGCATTAATAGTTAAATCACGCCGTACAAGCGCATCTTTTATAGAAATATCTTTTTTTATTATAACTTTTGGCTTTCTGCCAATACTATCTTTTCTGGGTAATGACCAATCTACGTTTATTCCATCTATTTTTAAAACACCAAATTTTTGACCAACAAGACGCACATGTCCAAATTTTTTTAAAATTTTTTCTAAATCTTTTATAGATATTTTATGAACTTCTATATCAAGATCTTTTGTTTCTAAATTTAAAACTAAATCTCGCACGCTACCACCAACAAGATACGGTACAGAACCATTATTTATTATTTCTTTTAATATTGGGTTTAATTTTTTAATTATTTTAAATAAATTTTCCATTAAAGACTTTCGTAAAATAAATCTTTTATTTACAAAAAAGTGTATAAAATATTTGCTATTTTTTCACAGTTTTTTTACAATTTAATCTGTTATATTTTTAAAATGCAATAAATGCATAAATTTTTGAAATTTATTAATGGGGCTATAGTTCAGTTGGTAGAACGCATGAATGGCATTCATGAGGTCACCGGTTCGACCCCGGTTAGCTCCACCAGCCTACGCCAAGGCTACGGCTGGCATGCCAGTACCGGTATTATAATTTAAAAAGATTTTAATAGCACAGTTGCGTAGGCTGTCCCGCCGAAGTTTTAACGAAGGCGGACCTGAAATTGATATTGTTTTTTTTGACGCTATCTAGAAAATATAATTTTAAATATTTTATATTTGAGATAGCTTCAAATTTGCCTACGCGAATGCTACCGACTTGCTTCTAATGCCCTGGGCAAAAAACCATGGAGAGTAAGTGAATAAAAATAAAGCGCCAAATAAATGGTTATTCTTAATACCAATAATAAACTTTTCTTTTATATTTTTTAGCTTTTATGCAAATCATAATCTTAAAACAGCCATTTTATCTACATTTGTAACTTGGGCTTTTTATGTTTTGTGCATACCTGCATTTCATGGAAAAATAGTTTTAGGGTTACCTTATAAAATTATTACAGGTAAAATTTTAAAATACCCTGAATTAATCGCATGGCCAATGGCTTTAATATTTTCTATTTACTCTGTAATTTTTTTAGAAAATATTTATTTTTGTTCAATGTTAAATCACATGTTTTATGTAATTTTAACAAACCCATGGCCATACTGGATTGCGCTTTTAGTAAGTGCATTTGCAACCTTTTATAGATTTATAATTGGATACCAAAATTTTTTCTATAATAAATATTTACATTATATCTTGCGATTTATATTAATATTATTTAGTATTCTTATCTTGTCTTATTTATCGTATAACGAATTTATAATTTTACTTAACGTATCTGGATGACAAATGCTAAATATCCCATTATCTGGAATAAAAAAAGTTGAAGCAATAGTTAATAGTAGTAACTCCGATTTTTCACTTTCACAGGGTGCATTAAAAGTTGGTGGAATACCAGAGCAAATCAAAAATTATATACAAGAAGTTTTAAAAACAGATAAAAGCGATTACTATCAAAGCGCTTGGGGAATTTTAAAATTACGTGAAAAATTAGCTCAAGTTGTTAGCGAAAATAATAATATAAATTTAAATATAAATAATATTATAGTCACACATGGTGCTATAGGTGCACTTTCGACTATATTTTTAACTTTACTAGAAGCTGGTGACGAAGTTATTATTCCAGAACCAACTTATCCTGCATACGAAAAACTTGTAAAACTCGCTCGAGCAAATGCTGTGTTTGTTAGCATGGCACAAGATAATAAATGGGAATTAAACATAGAAAAAATAAAACAAGCAACTACAAGTAAAACTAAAATTATAATATTTTCTAACCCAAATAACCCTTTGGGTATTATAATTCCCGAAAATATTATTAAAGAATTATTAAGCTGGTGCGAAGAGAATAAAATTTATTTAATAATAGACGAAGCTTATCGCGATTATATTTATAATAATAATTATAATTCTAGTGCAAAATTTGTTAACGAAAGTAATTACTTTATAAACGTTAATACTTTTTCAAAAAGTATGGGCATGTCTGGCTGGCGAGTAGGTTATATGGTTATACCCGAAAGTTTAAATATTCCCCTTGGAGCAATGCAAGATGCTTTATTAAATTGCACAAATGTACCATCACAATATGCAGCATTATTTGCACTTGATCATCCAGAATTTACACAAGAATTTAGTTTAATAGTAAAAAATAATTTAAATATTCTTGAAAACAAATTACAAAATTTAGTTAACAAAAATATATTTAGCTACCAAAAACCTGCCGGCGGTTTTTTTGTTTTTTTAAAAACAGATTATCCTGATGCAGAAGTATTAAGTGAACAAATATTACGCCAAGCAAAAGTTGGCTTAATTGCCGGTAAATATTTTGGTGCTAGTGGCAAAAGTTATTTAAGATTATGTTTTGCACGTAATCCAGAAGTTCTTATAGAAGGGCTTGATCGTATTAATAATTTTTTTGGGAAAATCTAGTATGTACAAAAAACATCAGCATATACATTTTATAGGCATAGGCGGCATAGGCATGAGTGGCATTGCAGAAATATTACGTTTGCAAGGCTATATAGTATCTGGTTGCGATAAAGATATAAACTCAAATATTATAAATCACTTGCGTGATATTGGCTGTATAATTTACAAAGATCATGATAAAACGCATATTAACGATGCTGACGTTTTAGTTTATTCTTCTGCGGTACACAACGATAACCCAGAAGTTATAGAAGCAATAAATAAAAATATCCCTGTAATACCAAGAGCCAAAATGCTTGCAGAAATAATGCGTATGAAGCACGGCATTGCCGTTACCGGTGCGCATGGCAAAACAACAACAACTTCTATGATTTCGCATATATTACTCGAAGCGAATTATGATCCAACGATAATTATTGGTGGTGTATTAAAAAGTATTTCGCTAAATGCAAAACTTGGCAAAAGTGATATTTTAATTGCCGAAGCCGATGAATCTGATAGATCATTTTTATTTTTAAGCCCATGTATAGCTGTTGTTACAAACATAGACTTAGAACATTTAGATACTTATAAAGATTTAGACGATATAAAAAATACTTTTAAAAATTTTTTAGAAAGACTACCATTTTTTGGTAAAGCAATTTTATGCATAGATAATGAAAATATACGCTCTATGCTGCCACTACCAGATATTAATATTATAAAATATGGTGTTTCTGATGATGCTGATATTACTTGTGAAGTTTTAGAACTTAATAAAGCAAATTCTGTTTATAATGTTTATTTAAATAATAAAAATATTTATAAAAAACCCAAATTTTTATTAGGACAAATCACACTTAACGTTCCAGGCCATCACAATATTTTAAACTCACTTGCAGCCATTGCACTCGCTCTTGAGCTTGAACTCTCTTTTGAAAAAATAAAAAATGCACTAGAAACATTTAAAGGCGTCGAAAGACGTTTTGAATTTAAAGGCACATGTAATGGTGCTGAAATTTTCGATGATTACGGTCATCACCCTACAGAAATTTATAATACTCTTTTGATTGCACAAAAAAGAGCCAATAAAAATTTACATGTAATCTTTCAGCCACATAGATTTACACGTACGCAAAAATTATGGCAAGACTTTGTAAATGTATTCTCACAAAATACACAAATTAAAACTTTATATATCACAGATATTTATCCTGCAAGCGAAACACCTATAGAAGGTATTAATAGTTATAAACTTGCACAAGATATTCAAGCTCAAAATAAAAATATCAAAGTAATTTATTATCCTGATTATGCATCTATTACAAAAGATGTACAAAATATTTTACAAGATAACGATTTACTTTTAACTATCGGCGCTGGACGAGTTAACTTGATTGCGCAAGAGCTGGCAGGAAAGTAAATAAAAAATGCAATTTTTAAAACTTTAATCCCACTTTGCCATAAACTTGCCAATTTTCAATTCCATCATCGCCATTAAATTCATATGCTCCGCCGATGCCAAGCATGCAGGGAAATTTAAAATCATAAAAGCCATAACCCAAACCAGCAAAAATTTTGTGTGTATTTTGTGAACTGGCAGCACCTACACCTTCATCTAAACCATAAGCTCTAGTTGCAACTGTTCCTGCAGCAGTAAAAGCTGTGTTATCTGGGTCATTATTAATATATCCCATAGAGCCACCGTTAACAGGTACAGCTGTAGCTGCAAAACCAGTGTTTGCAAAAGTTGCGCCTCCAGCAATAGTCATATCTTGATCTAAAATTGCTACGCCATAAACATTATTTTGCCATTCATTTTTTAAACTAATTTGTTCGTCATCACGCCAGAAAAAGTTATAACCTAATTCTGCTGTAAATCCAGAATATTTATAATTTAAATAGATCATAGAATCTAATTGGCTACCCGGAGCAAGTTTTACTCTTTGTGTCAAAACATTTGCAGCAGGCTGTAACTGTTGTGTACTTACAGCTGTACCAATTTCGCCAACCAAATAATATTGGCCCCAGTTTGCACGTGTACCATCTGGATTTAATAAACCCATAGTTCGCTCAGCTCTGCCTTCGAATAAATATCTATAATTTGCAACTGCAACTAAATTTAAATTATGATCATTTGTTTTTCCAAACAAGCGCATCATACCTTCGAGCCCACCACCCAAAGCCCAATAACTACCATTGCCAACATTTACATCAAACATATATCCGGCACCAGCTTCGTTATTTGTTGGTATTGTTAATGCAAAATTTATTATTGCATAGTATTTATCTCTATCTATAAACTTGCAACCTAAAACTAAATCTAAATCTGCAACGCTTGTCTTTGAAAATTTATGTTGAGAAATTTTTGCATATTCAAGAGCAGCTTGAGCTCGGGCATTACCTACAGGTAAATTATAAGTGCCATCAAAATATTTATACAAATCTGTGTTTGTTCCAGCAACAAAATATCCAGCCTGATCAGCAATATTTAATCGCACATCTGTTTTAACATAAGATATTGGTATAGCTATTTTAAAATATAAACCATCGAGAAATTTTTCTAATTTTTGATAATAATCAAGACGCAAACCATACGATTCAAACTTTGGATCAAGTTTTACAATTGCATTTGTATTTGCTGTATTTACATTATCATGCACCATATATCTAAAATCTAGATCATAACCAGCAATATTATTTCTAGCTATTCGTAAAATATTTTTATCATCAAAACCAAAATATTTACCTATATCTTTGCCATTATTCGATTCTAAATAATATGGCGTTGCTTGTATATGCGCCCCAAAGCTATTGTCTTTATTATCCCGGGCACGCTTATCATCTCTGTAATTTACAAAATTATTAAAAGTCGTGTACTCCATTGATAAGTTTACACCAGTAGATCTTGATAAAAGATAAGTTTTATTTGTTTCTGTCGAATAAATATTATTTATAAAAAATAAATTTAAAAATAATAAAAATTTAAATATAAAATTTTTTGAAATTTTGTTCATACTCTCTCTTTCTTTTAAAAATACTATCACACAGTATGTCATCCCGGCCGCCGAGCCGTGATCTAATCCTATTTAATAAAATTAATATAGCAATAAGTATATTTATAGACCAAGTAAAATTTATAAAGTTTATAATTTTCTAAATATACTACCCTGTCCTGTATTAAACTCAGAAATTTTTTTCTTTATAAATTTAAATATAACTTCTGCAGAGTCTATTGCCTCTTTTAAGTCACTCTTTTCTGGAACCATTACATCATCTGGATATCTAAATTTAATACTATATGGATTTAAGATAGCTGATATATTCAATAAAGATTCAAATTCAGCATCATACTGACTACATAATTTTACCAATAAAACTAAATTATGTGTTTTTTCAATATTTTGTTTTTTATATGCCAAATATGATTTAAAAGCTTTTTCTGCACACTGTTGAGTGTGATATGCTGCGCCATCAAATAAATCAAGCTCATTTAAATCAAAAAGTTTTTTTGCTATTAATAAATCACTATGAGCTTTTTTTAACCATGCATCATGCATTTGCATAGATTACTTTTCCCTCTTTTTTTATTTTATAGCATAAAGTAGTTACATCGCTTGCTAGAGATTCAAATTCTTTTTCTGTATAAACAAGTAAATCTCTAGAAACCAATAAATCTGCTAAAGCTAATTCTCCTTTAATTGCTCGTTTGTAACTTCTTTCGTTAGATTCTGGAATTAATATCAATAAGTCTAAATCACTTTCTGGTGTTTGCTTACCCCAAGCGCTAGAGCCAAATAAATATATTTTTGTAGGACTATATACTTTTACTAATCTATTTTTTATTTCATCCAAAATATTTTTCATATTTATGTTCCTGTTTTTTTTAACATTTAAATATTTAATAAAATTAATATAGCAATAAGTATAATTATAGGCCAAGTAAAAGTTATAAAACAAATAATTATAATATTTATATAATCAAAATACGCTAAATTTATTTAAATTTTATTAAATTTTTATAACTAACAAATTTAAGTTATAATTTTAAAAATTATTATTATAAGGACAAAATATGGAAAAAATAGAATTTATAACACAAGAAGAAAATGGTTTTTTAAAAATTCCACAAAAATATAAACAAAAATTAAAAAACAGTAAAATAAAAGTCATCCTTGTTATTCAAGATCAGAATAAATTTGATAAAATTGTTAAAAAAAATATAAAAAAATATTCTAACGCCTTAAAAGAATTAGCGCATAAATAAAGCTATGTCTAAAATTATTTTTTTATCTATTAATCAAATTATTAAAATACATGATCAATTAATTAAAAAATCATCCATTTTTTGATGGCAATAAAAGAACTGGCCTTATGACAGCAATAATCTTTTTAGAATTAAATGGCTATATCGTAAATTTTACAAATGAAGAACTTGTTAATTTAGGCCTTGATATAGCATGTTCTAAACTAGATAAAAATAAAATTGCTAAAATTTTTAAAAATAAAATTGTAAATTAAAACGAATTATAACTTAAAATTTAAATTTAATTTAAATTTAATTTCTAAGTTATATTTTCTGACTAACTCTTTTTTACTTAAAAAGTTTATTTCGTCTTTAGGGGACCATGATTTCATCTCAACGCCTAAAGGGCATCGATGTATTTAATGGTCCCCTATAACCCCTGTAAACCCAGCCGTCGCCAAGGCTATGGCGGGCAGGTCAAAAGGGAAGACCCTTTTAAAACCCTTTATTACGACTTAACTCGTGCCTCCTGACTAACGTCATTAGGCACTTCCAGCCTTTGCACAAGGCTTCCAACTTTGCCAAGGCTTCGATGGACAGGACGGCGGACAGGCAGACAAGGTAAGTCTAATATGGAGATCTTTAAATTAAACACTAGATATAATGCTACAATTTATAAAAAGTACTTTATTAGCTTCATCGAGACACCCGTTCCACCAACGGTGGAGGGGTGCGATTTGAAGCGTCAAGAGATTCAAAAGAGTTTACTCTTTTGTTTGCAGGGGTTATAGGGGACTTCCAAAATGAAGTCCCCTAAAGACGAAATAAATTTTATATTTAAAATAAGTTAATCAGTAACGAAAACTCAAAAATTAAAATATAAATAAAAAATTCATATAACAAAAAAGGGCTCATATTTCTATGAGCCCCATCGATTTACATCGTAATCCACAAATTACTTTATGGATCATGGTAAATTGAAATTAAATTATTAATTATTCAATTAAAATTTAACGCCAATCTTACCCCAGATTTGCCAATTTTCAATTGCATCACGATCAGCAAATTCATATGCACCACTGATGTTTAGCATCATTGGATATTCCCATTCTCTGAAAATATATCCAACGCCACCAAAGATCTTGTTTGTAAATTGTGATGCTGATTCTGCGACATGGGTATTGATACCATAAGCTCTGGTTGTTTGGCCTAAAGCTGTATTTGTTGGAGTATTGTTTATAAGACCACGAGAACCACCATTAGCACCAACAGCGGCAGTACCATCTGCAGATGCTACGAAAGTACCATCACCACCAGTAGCAAATGTTTGATCTATAAATGCTATACCATATACTCCGTCTGACCAAGCATTCTTAAGACTTACATCTTCAGAATCTTTGTAGAATAGGTTATAGCCAAGTTCTACATTCCAGCCACCATTGTTATATGTAAAATATAACTCTGCATCCAATTGGCTGCCTGTCTCTACTTTAACATCTTGTGTTAAAAGATTTGCAACAGGTTGTAATTGTTGAGTTCTACGTATATCACCAATTGTTGCTGCTAAATAATATTGGCCAAAAGGAACTTCTACACCATCAACATCATTTAAGCCCAATGTTCTCTTTTCTGTACCAGAGAATAAATATCTATAGTTAGCTGCTAATGTTAATTTAATATCTTGATCATTCTTCTTCCAAAGTCTTACCATTGCATCTAAGCCACCACCAAAGCCCCAATGATCGCCATTGCCGACTATTGGTTCAAATGCCCAATCTCCATCAGCATCATTGCCAACAGGAATTGTTAAGCCAAGATTTAATGCAAAAGAGTATTTTTCTTTGTCCCAAATCTTGTAGCCTAATACTACATCAATGTCTGCAACAGATGTTTCTGAATGAGAACCATCTCTTTTTGCATGTTCAAGAACTGCTTGAGCATTTGCATCTGCAATATCTTGAGAATAAGTACCAGCAAAATATTCATTCAAGTGTGCTTCTGTCAAATTGTTACTTGCTGTAACAGATGAAACTGTTCTATTTATCTTTGTTTCAGTGTGAACTATAGGTAATGCAACTTTTAAATATAAACCATCAAGAATTTTTTCTAAATCTTGATAATAATCAATTCTTGCACCATAAGCTTGTAGTTCTGGATCAAAATTCAATGTTGCAACACCAGCAGTTGCTGCAGTTGCTATATTATGAATTATATATCCATAATTCATATCAGCTGTACCTGCTGTAACTAAAGTTGAGTTACCAATTACAAATGTATTTTTGCCAGCAATACCAAAATACTTACCTATATCAGAACCATTTGTTGAATCCATATAAAATGGAACTACTTGGAAATGAGCTCCAAAGAAGTCGCCATTTTTATGTTGAATTAATTCATTAAATGTTGTGTATTCCATTGGAAGATTAACGCCAGCTGATCTAGGCATTAAGAATGTTTTGTTTGTATCTGCGTTTACGGTGCCAACAACTAAAGCTGTGACAAGTAAACCTTTTAACAGTTTGTTCATACTGTCTTTCCCCTATAAAAAAACGATTTTAATTTTGTAAATGAAACATGTCTGTTATTGACGAATTCACTTACTCAATTAAAAGTACTTACCTAAACTCGTTACTATAAACACGTCTTGTAAAAACTTACGAGTAGAAAAAAAGAAAGATTGTTTTTGTGCCTCCTCCTTTCTTTAACTAGATAAACATACTAACATTTATGTTGTTTGTGTCTCACTTTTTATTTTTCTAAATCATTATGCCTTATAACTTAGCAACTCTTGATCCACATTTCAAGTTTTTTAAAAAAAAATTTTATTCTGCAACCCTCTGTTGATCGACAAAAAGCAAAGATTATACTGAAAAATAAAGGGTTTTTTAGCTTTTAAAAGCTAGGTAAATGGGGTGTAGAAATTTTATATTTTTATGTAATTTTTTTAATTTAAATTTATTTATTTTTTATTATTTATTATTTTTTATTATTATTTATTTTAAAATCATTTGTCATCCTGAATTTATTTCAGGATCCAGATATAAGAAAATCATCTTTACTGACTGTGTCCGCCGTCCTGTCCATCGAAGCCTTGGCGAAGTTGGAAGCTTTACGCGAAGGCTGGATAAACTCTTTTTTAATTAAAATATTTATTTCGTTTGCAAAGGGGTTATGTTTTGACAACCCCTTTGCGATCCCCGCAAATAAAAGGGACGACCCTTTTAAAACCCTTTGTGTCGCTTCAAATCGCACCCATCCACCGTTTGTGGAATGGGTGTCTCGATGAAGCTAATAAAGATTTTTTTAGATTATTAACACAAGTATTGCTTGTCGCATATATACTTCAAACTACAATTTATAAAAAATACTTTATTAGCTACACCGAACATTTGTCCGGATAGCACGTAGTGCGCAACCGGCAATGTGAGTTGGAGCGTTAAGAGATTCAAAAGAGTTTACTCTTTTGTTGGTGAGGATTTCAAAAGGAGAGGCCAACAGCCTCTTCTTTTGTAGAAAGAAAAACTTTGTTATTAAAAAAATATTAATTTGTTAAAAGATCTTTTATTACTTTATTAAAGTTATTTTTAAATTAAAATTTTAATAAAAATTAATACTATAAAAATAATCTATAATCTGTATTAAAAAAATTAGCCAAACATATTTTTAAATTCTTGATATACTTTTTTTCTATGCCCAACAAAAATTATAGATACATTATCTCTATCTATCTTTGTAAGTTTTTTTATTTCTTTTTGTGCTCTATTAGTTAAAAATATTTTGTAACCAAATAAACTATTTTTACTCATCTTTAATCAAGATCTTTTTCAAAATCTTCTAAGCTCTTTAAATTATCACCTTCTTCTTTTTTAATTTTTTGTGCAATTTTGCCCAAATACAATTCTTCTAAATGCTCAAGAAGCAAATTATAATCTTTAATATCAAAAAACACACCTATCTCTTGTCCTGAACTATTTTTTATAATATTTGGAGCCAAGTCATCTAAGAAATTTTTCATAATTATCCTTTCAAATTAATATCTATATATTTATAATATTTTGGATTGTACATTGCAACTTAACAATAAAAACGGTAAATATCATAAAAAAAGAAAGCTAACTTATGTTTTATATTATCATATTTATTTTTATACAAATAATATTAGAATCACTGCCAATCTCGAGCTCTGGCCATTTTTTATTAGCAGAAAAACTTTTTGGTATAAATATTCCAGAATATTTTGATTACGTTTTGCACTTACCAACAATAATTATATTATTAATAATTTTTTATAAAAACTGGTGGGGGCCTATACAAAAATTATTATCAGGCATACTTAATAAAAAAATATATTTAAAAGATTCTTATAAAAATTTATATAAAATATTTTTTAAAATAATATCGCTTATTTTTATTGCTGACAGCATAACAGTTTTAATCTGGCTTTTATTTAAATTTTATATCACAAATTTAAGCTTTTATAATTCTAATTTTTTATTACTCACTGGCTTTTGTATAACAGGCTTATTGCTGGCATTTGAGCCCGCCGCAAGGCGTGGCGGCATTGAGGTAGAGCCAGGCTATCGCCTGGCGAATAATCACATTGCGATAAATTTTGCCCTTCTTGGCCTTGTGCAGGGGCTTGCACTAATCCCAGGTATATCAAGATTTGCAGCAGTATTCTTTTTTGCGAGTTTATTAAATAAAAATTTAAAAAGAAATTTTGAAATAACATTTTTAATACAATTCCCAATTATTTGCGCTGGATTTTTGTTGGGGGTTTATAAAATTATAATGACAAATAAAAACTTTATTTATTATATTTCACCTAATTATAGCATGCCCGCCGTAGCCTTGTGCGTAGGCTGGGCTAGCATTATCTCTTATTTTATTTTCAAAAAAGTTAAACAAATTGCTGAATCTGGCAAATTATATAAATTTGCATATTATATGCCAATACCAATAATTATTTTAATAATTTGGTTAATTATCTCACGTTAAACGCAGCAAGCGCTAGCCTGCCGCTAGCACAGTTACGCCAGCTAAAGCAGGCTCTTTTTGAAATTATATTTATATAAAATACTTTATTAGCTTCATCGAGACGCCTATTCCACCACAGGTGGATAGGTGCGATTTGAAGCGTTAAGAGATTCAAAAGAGTTTACTCTTTTGTTGGTGAGGATTTCAAAAGGAGAGGCCAACAGCCTCTTCTTTTGTTAAAAGAAGAACTTTGTTATTAAAAAAATATTAATTTGTTAAAAAATTTATATTTCTAAATGCTGAAACAAATTCAGCATAACAAGTACAAGAATAATACATTAATTATAATCACAAAAAACCCTTTATCTTTAAGACAAACCTATATTATTAAAAAAATACTTTAAATAATATTTTTTTATATCTACCCTAATCGCATGGTATCGAACACGGTACTACAGTGCCTGCGGCACTACTTTGCGTGTGTGGCGCAAAAACATGTTCAAAAGAGTTGGTAGTAAGTTTAACACTATAACGAGAGAGGAGTCTTAATGAGAAGACCAAATATGCGCATACTCAGCATGCTTTTATTGTTGAGTGTGGGCTTGTCTGCAAAAGACAACGCGCATTATTTCAAAAGCGCAAATCTACACAGAAATCCAACAGCTTGTTGGTTCGATGATGAACGTTACTATGAAGTTGATGACTGGGCATGGAAGATAGAAGATGATTTCATGTATGGCGATGCCAGATCAGGTTGGGATAAAAGTGGTAATACAGCTAATATCCTAAATGATACTGGTGCTTACAGCATGTTATGGGCAGGCGAAAATGTAACACTCACAGATCCTATGAATGTTTATCAAAACATGATAAATGCTTTAACAGTATTAGCCCCAACAAGTGATGATCCAAATTTTGCAACATTACGATTTGATGGCAAATTTGAAATGTGGGAAAATGACTACGTAGTACGTAAAAATCTTAAAAAAGGATTTTTTGTACAAGCTCACGTACCTGTAAGAAGCGTAAAAGTACATAATATTTCTTATACAGATATGTCAGCAGATACAGGCGTATTTTCAAAAACAACAACTGAATGGGCTCAAGTTTATAATAACCTTGACCAAATTTTAAACCAATTTGACTACAAAGGTGCAACACAAAATTATTCCAAAGCTGGTTTTGGCGATATCACCTTCTACTTAGGCTGGCAAGATATTTTTACCAAACGTGATGACGAAGGCAAAGATAAATATACATTAAATCTTTCAGCCAAAGTTGGTGTGCTATGTCCTACAGGCGAACGTGTAAAAACAGATTACATATTCTCTATGCCTACAGGCTACAACAATCACTGGGGTCTTGATGGCGCTTTAGAACTTGACCTTGGCGTTATGTCATGGTTAAGCATTGACCTATTTGGTGGCTTTACATGGTTCTTTGATGACAACAACCGTGAAATGAGAATGCAAACATTCAACCAACAAAATGGTCACATTATGCTTGCTAAAGGTATAGCAAAAGAAGAAGCTGGAACACTCTGGTATTTGGGCGCAGACTTAAAGTTTGACCATTTCTGGAAAGGTTTATCTGGTATTTTTGGCTATTCATATAATAGACAAGAAGATGCAGAGATTACACCTGTAGATACAACTTTATTTGATAAAACTACAGTTAATGGTAACAGCATGTTACATGGCTGGTACACACATGTCTTGCATTTTATGCTTGACTACGACATTTCTGTACATATGAAAAAGACAACCAAATGGGCACCAAGAATTAATCTGTTCTATAACTTACCAGTAGACGGTAAGAATTCTTATAAGACAGATGTATTCGGTGCAGGACTTGGCTTTGACCTTCTATGGTAATAAGTTCGCCCAGCGCATATGCAACTGGGCTACCACAGAGCCGCCTGCTAACGCAGGCTTGCTTGCCCTACGTAGCTTTTACGCCTACATTAAAACTTCCAACTTCGCCAAGGCTTCGATGGACATGATAGCGCACATAAGCGAAGTAGGGTCATCCTCGATTTAGTCGAGGATCATAATGAAAAAAAGCCAAAGGTCATCCTCAACTTGATTGAGGATCATAATGTAAACAACCAAAACTCAAAGCCCGCGTAAGTGGGCGAATTTGAGGTAGCCCTGTGGCATATGCCCTGGGCGTTTAATGAAGAAAGGTTTTTGAATGAGAGAAATAAAAATATTACATAAAATTGGGGTGCTGGCGTTATTGGCTAGCGCTTTCTTGCCGCTTGGGGCTGTAGAAATAGTTAGCGGTACAGCTGCCGCAGATCAACCATTTGCAGCAGCTATACAAGCAAAAGCCTTTGATCGTTACACTGGCAATTTTTATGTTGGAACAACAACTGGTGGTGATGTAAACCGAATTATCTCTGTTGCAGGAAACTCAGCTACCACATTTACAGGTTTATCAACATTTGCTGATGCACAGCAAACTGTAGCCAGAGTAAATGGGCTTTTTGCTATTGCAAGCGCAGATGGAACAGCCGCTGATTATATAGGTTTTAACACTGCTGCAGCTGCAGCTACAGGATTAAGTGCCATCCCTACAACTGGCGGCGGAACTACAGCAACTACAATGTTTAGCGCACCGTTAGGAGCAAGTGCATTAGATGCACACCGCATATGTCTTACAGATGGCACAATAGCTGTAACTGTTACCAAAATTGCTGGTGGTTATTATTTAAAAGATGCAGCCTGGATTGCTGGTGCAGCACCAACGGGAGCATATTTTTTCGTTCGATCTTGTGCTGACGTACCTGCGAACGACTTTGCTTTACTCAGCGGAATCAAGGCTTTTCAAGTCGGCGCGGGCCCTGCATTTGTAGGCGTTGGAATATTTTCAGCTGCTACGCAACGTCCTGTTGCATATAACGCAACAAAAGGCGCTGCAGCTGGAGATGGAGCTCCTTTAAGATTTGGTACCACAATTCATGCCGATGCAGTCCTCGATCCCACTACAAACAGTGTTCAAGATATGTTTTGGGATTCTGAATTAAAAACATTATTTGTAGCTTCCAAATTAACAACCATTTCCTCTGCTAACGTTGCAGCCCATAGGTATATTGCAATTTCTAAAGTTAAATTCAGAAATGATGGAGATGATAGAATAATTATTTCTGATGTCGTTCCAAATGCAATTAATGCTGCCGCCGCCGCTACCGGAGTTTTTGCCTCAATAAAAGCTGCTGCTGCCGAAGCTATAGGGATAAAATCACCTCGCATCTACAAAATCCGCACAATGCATACCTCAACCGGAAAATATTATTTAATTGTAAATGGAAAAGTTGCTGCAGCCAATGCTGATGTAAATGGCAATGCTTTTTATGCTCTTCGTTATGACCCAACAGCCGCTGCAACAATTGCAAATGGTGGAACTGGACAAATAGTCACCAATAATACTGCAGGCACACTTCTTGCTGATGGGTTTACATTAGAAACTGCTGGAGCCGCAAATACAAGACTTGATGGCGAAAACACAGGTTCGCTTACAATTGGTGGCGGAAATGCTCCATGGGCAGCGGCAAATGCAGCTTCTGATATGGAAGTTGTAGGCGATACAGTTTATGTATCTTATTCAGCTGCAGATCGAGATGATGTAACTGGACTCACGGATCCAGGAGTTTGGGCATCTTCAGCAATGTTTAATGAAAATGGCGTAATTGTTGGCTGGACAGCATGGGACCGTGTAATGCCAACAGATGGAGTCGTTGCTGCAAACCATGGTGATAGAACACCATTCTTTGCCATTGATGCGCAAACAAACAAACTCTGGAGAGTCGGTTTAAGCGCAGCAGCAGCAGTAGTAAATGTTACTCGTTCTGCATGGACAACAACAGGTTTCACTGCAACCTCTTTACCAGGCAAACTTAATACAACTTTTGGTGCATTAACACACAAAGATATTACATGTGTTTTGGATATTCCAATGAATACACCTGGAATATCATTAGCATCGACTTTTGTAGATGCTGATAGTTTGGCATCTTTGGCTGTATTTGGCGGATATGAAAAAGTTGTATTCGCAAAAACATCACAAGCTTTAGCCGCTGCGGGAGCTGGTGTAATTGCTCAAGCTCCTAGAACAGATTTTTCAGTAGCAAATATGTATGTAGAAACAAATCTTGTTGGTGCAGGAACAGTTAGATGCCTAGCCGCATCAAGGTCAGCTGCAATTGGAGAAGGTTATTTCTTTGCAGGAACTGACAACGGTCTTTATGTATATGCTGCAGCAACACTTGGAGCAGGATATAATGGAACAACTGCAATTGATGCTACATTAGCAGCTCCATTTAATGTCACGTGGCAGCACTTAGCTTCAACAAAAATTTTGGGTCCCGTAACCGCCATAGAATCTGACGGAAATTATATTTATGTTGTTGAACAAGATGTAACACCAGGAAGCGGAATCACTTCAAAATTATGGCGATTAACCATTGCTCCTCTTGCTTCAACCATGGAAGGGGCTACTTGTATTCCTATTGCAATGTCTGGCAAAGATGAAATTCCTACAAACACATTATTTACAGGAATAAAATTAGTAGCACAAGGCTCCGCAGCAAATGCAGATGTAGCTCTCTTTATTACAACAAACCAAGGGCTTTTATTTCCTACAGCATATGTAAACGGTTTAATAACAGTTGATTCTGCTCTTCTAAATCCTAATGCTCCAGACAGATGGAACTTAATTGGATCTTTAGCAGCTTATAAAGCACTATATTCTCCAAAAAGAGTTTATACATCTGTTGCAGATGGGCAAGGTGCTTGTTCTAAGGTTTGGGCCGTAAGCTACGAAGATGCTGCAAACAGCTACTTCCAGAATTCTAAATTCCATCAATATGGAACAAATATTGATGGTGGTGAATTAGATCTTGGCACAGACGTAACTGGTGAAAATGTAATTAATTACACAAACTCCAGTATGGCAACAGGAACAAATACACTAACATATTTGGACAGATCAACAAACTTCTGGTCAGATGGTGCACGTAGATTCTTCACCGGCTTTGATGCAGCAGCATATGTTGCAGAAGGCGCAGATTACACAATGTTACGTTCACTACCTTACAATGCAGCAGAATGGAATATGACTGCTCCATATCAAGTAGCAGATGTTGCAGGTAAGGGACTATACTGGATCGAGAATATCTCTGGTCTTGGTATAATTCTTGCCGGAACAACAGAGGGTGTTGTTGCATTAGAGTAATACAAAGAACTTTTAAGAAGATTTAAATTTTAATTTAATTTAATTTTTCTTAAAAAGCGTAAACGAGCTAGTAGTTAATTTTACTAGCTCGTTTTTTTATTATGAATTTTTATTTTAAAATTATTTTTTAATATTTTGTTTTTTAATATTTTTAATTTCATAATCTATTTTTCTGACTGTGTCCGCCATAGCTTTACGCGAAGGCTGGACTAACACTTTTTACTTAAAATATCTATTTCGTCTTTAGGGGACCATAATTTCATCTCTGCGCCTAAAGAGCATCGATGTATTTAATGGTCCCCTATAACCCCTGTAAATAAAAGGGAAGACCCTTTTAAATCCCTTTGGGTAGCTTCAAATCGCACCCCTCCACCGTTGGTGGAACGGGTGTCTCGATGAAGCTAATAAAGTATTTTTATTATGATTACCTATCAAGTAGAAAGCCCCAGCCTTCGTTAAAACTATGGCGCACATGAGCGAAGCCTGGATCGAGGATCGCACTCAATCACTCCATTTTTTAATATATTCACCATTTTTATCAAACTTTTTACGCTGAATCTCTGGATTTAAAATCCGAGGAAATGGCGCTGTATTGGCGCCAACTTGTGCCATATACTGCCAATTACCATTATTTAAAATAGGATCATAATCTGTTAACTTTTGTGCAAAATATTTTTCACCTTTTTGCCAGTTTATCCACATTTTTAATGATAAATAATTAGCAACAAGCATACGCACTCTATTATGCATAAAACCTGTAGTATTAAGCTCTTTAATGCCGGCATCAAGTAATAAAATTTTTGTATTGCCTGATTTCCAGAGATTGAAAAATTTATTATTATTTTGCCATTTAATATTTCGTTTACGCAAAACTGTATTAAATAATTCTGGCAACAAAAAATATAATTGATAATAAAACTCACGCCAGTAAAGCTGACGAATTAATTCATGATTTTTGCCAAAAAGTTTTATTATTTTAGAATAAACTTGGCGAACAGAAATGGCACCTGTATTTATGTAAGCAGAAAGCTTAGTTGTAGAATCTTTAAGGCCTGGGTAATCACGAGTGTCTTTATAATTTTTAAATTTTTCTAAATTATTTATTATTTTTATTGCGCTGGTATAACCGCCATGTACATGAATATTTTTATTATTTTTTTTAATTAATTTTAAAATGTTTATATTATTTTTAATATCTTTTTTATTAAAATAATTTTTATAATTATTAGCTTGTAATACTTTTATATCTTTATTAGCAAAAGCTCTCAAAAATGGGGTATATACTTTGTAAACTTTTTTGCTCTTTTCTGGATCATGCAATAAAAAGTCATGATAAATATTAAAATTTACTTTATTTTTTACGCATAAATTTTTAATTTTAGTCTCTTGTAAAATATGCTTTGGATGATAAAGCTTGTTTATATAAATATTATTAATTTTATAATTTTTGATTATTAAATTTAAATTATTAATATTTTTAATAAACAAAATTTGAGAGTTATATTTTTGTAATAATTTATCAAGATCATAAAGTGATTCTATTATAAATTGCTGGTTATTATAATTTTTGATTTTAAAAATATCGAGATTTTCTAAAAGATAAACAAGCAAAACTTTTTGTGAATTTTTTAAAGCTTGTATTAATGCTGTATTATCTTGTAGTCGCAGATCATTACGGAATATAAAGAGAGATAGATTTTTTGACATAAAAGTTCCCTTAATTTTTATATTAAAATTCTAATTTTTAATAAAATAGCAAATTAACAATTAATTTTGATATAAAAACTATTAAGATTTAATTAAAATTTAAATTAGGGGGCATTTAATGTTAAATATATTAAACAAAAATATTATTTTTTTCTGTTTTGGATTTTTATTAATTTTACATAATTCAAAAATATATTGTAAAAACATTAAAACATACGAAGAATTCATAAATAGTAATGATAATTTTGAAACTTTAAACATAAATTTAAAATTTTTAAATTCAAAAGACTATGATAATCTTAATAAAAATTTGCTAACATTTATATTAATGCAAATAGAAAGACTAAGTAATAAAAATTATTGGTTAAATCAAGAAATTCCTATTTTACATAACGAAGAAGAAGATAGTAATAATAGTAAATATTATGTAGAAAAACAAAATATAAATAACAATTTTAATGCTATTATAATAGGTGATTTACACGGCAATTATTATGCCCTTGAAGCAATAATAAAAAATTTAATATCAAGACAAATCTTAAATAACAATTTAATTTTGAATAATAATTATAAAATAATTTTTTTAGGGGACATTATAGATAGAGGAACAAGATCTATAGAAAATATACTTCTTGTTATGTTTTTAAAATATTTAAATCAAGAAAATGTAATAGTTTTGCGTGGAAATCATGAAACGTTAGATGTATCAAAACGATATGGATTCTACAATGAATTAAAATTTTTTGGACAAGATCTACAAGATTATATTTTCAATAAATTTAATATAATGTTTGAACTACTACCATCTGCTTATTTTTTAACAAATAAAAATTTTAATTTTATGTTTTGCCACGGAGGATACTCGTTAATAAACTATAACGAATATTTTTTAAATAATGACAGTATTAAATATGCAATCGAGCCAGATGATGACAATCCAATAATGAAATATGGAATCAAATCAAATAATCTATTTTGGAGTGATACAGATATATATTCACAATACAATTTTGCAACAAAAAATACCTCTCGTGGATACAAATTTCCATTAAAAAATATATTCGATGTTATGCAATTAACTAAAATAACAGCCAAATTTGGTGGGCATGGTCATACAATACCAAAAAATATATTTTATAATACAAATGATTTATCAACGGCACAAATTGAAGAATATTCTGTTGGTTACGCCAATAAAGATAACGTTTTTTGGATAATGAGTGGTCAGATAGCAAACACAGACCCTTATTCTTCAGATAATTTTATACCATATATAAAGTATTACCCATCTTATTTAGAATTAGAAATAGAAGAAAAAAAATATTCTGTATCTGGATGGAGCAATAAAAATAAAAATATATTTGAAAAAGAAACATTATGGCAACAAGAAATTGAACAAAATTAATTTATTAAATTTGTTTAGAATTTATTAAATCGAGATTTTTACTCTCAAAAATATTTTGATGTTTTATAAAAAAATATAATTTGATTTTCTTGTTTGTTGATTTTTTATTACTAGATCCTGAATCAAGTTCAGGATGACACAGCCGTCGCTCTTGCGAGCTATGGCGGGCAGGTAAGCCTACGGCACCATTAGCGACAATCTTACCTGCGGCGGGCCTGACAGAAAGAACCATATGTTCATTTGGTTTATTACAAACAAAAAGACATTCTAAATTATTAGAAAAATTATTAACCTGCCAACCCGCAAGCTCAAGAGCCTGATTATAAAATTTAATAATATTTTCTAGGCTAGATTTGCCCTTATAAATAAAATAATTTGAATTTGTATTTCTGGATCCTGAAACAAGTTCAGGATGACACGTTTCAGTCGCAAATTTAAGCTTAAACCCTACAGGGACAGGAAGGTCACTGTGCTTTGCAGCAAGTAATTCAAAATTATTTGTCATCCCGGCCTGAGAGCCGGGATCTCTTCTCTTTTTGCCACAGCCTGCAAATAAAAATAACCCTAAAAAAAATAGGCGGATAAAAACCCGCCTAAAATTTATAAAACTAACTAACATAATTAGTTAGAAGCCTGCGCTGCTCTTTTTTCTTTTTGTTCCTTTGTAAGAACCATTTCTTTAATTCTAGCACCACGGCCAACTTTATCTCTTAGATAATAAAGTCTTGCACGTCTTACATCACCCTCTTTAATAATAGCAATTGTGCTTATTAATGGTGAGTAATATGGAAATATTCTTTCTACAAAAACACCATCAGCACTTAACTTTCTGACTGTAAATGTTGTTGCTATGCCTTTTCTGTGCATAGAAATTACATCACCTTTAAAAATCTGGATACGTTCTTTGTTGCCTTCTTTTATAAGAGCACCAACTTCTATTGTATCGCCCACTCTAAATTTTGGGAATTTTCTATCTGTGACTTGGTTATCAAGAATTGTCTCTTTTGTAAGAACTGTAGCCTTCATTGTATTAATATCCTATAAAATTTTTAATAAAGTATACTTTAATATTCGAAATAGTAATAAGTATTTTATATGTATTTTACAACTATTTCAAGCCCAATTTTAAACGCAGCAGGCTTGCCTCGAATTATTCGACTTTATTCTTTAAACCTAACCACCTATCAAGAATAATTGCAGCTGCACTACGCACAGATAAGTGATTATAATCTGTAAGCCCTTTTATGGGTAACAACAAATAATTGCTTTTATTTAAAATTTCATCACTCAACCCTTGCCCTGTTCCAAAAACAAATAATACAGGTCGCTTTTGGGAAAAAATTTCACTTTGTGAATTATAATCAATAACTTTTGGGCCTGTATTACCTAAATTACTCTCTTTGGCTGAAGTAGTAATAATTATAGGCTCAACACCCTCTTGTTCGCGTATTTTTGCAATAACTTCGTCAAAATTAAGTTTAGCAATAATTCTGGATACAGCCTCAAACCTACTTAAATTATAGTCTTGGCCCTCTTGTGACATCCAAAAGTCTAAAAATGTTTTTAATATTTTTTGCTGATCAATTAATGCTGAAACTAAAAAGTAATTTTTAATGCCATAAGTTGCGCTACTACGAGCAATATCATGAATATCAAGCGAAGTTATACTTGTGTGACCCACACAAATATTATTATTAATATCATTATTACAAGTTACATTAACTTGTGAATGCATTAAAACTACATAGTGATTTGGTATAAATTTTTTAGCAAGATCAATATCTTTTTTATCTGGATTACTAGAAATAAACCAATCAAAATTTTTATATATAGTGTCTTGAGCTGCTTGTTCTTGACGCCATTTTTCTATTTTTGCATGATCACCAGAAAATAAAATTTCCGGAACAGTCAAATTATTCCAGACTTTTGGCAAGCTATATGCTGGATAATCTAAAAAGGATCCTGAATAAGAATCTTTTTGTACAGATTCTTGGTTACCAACTATACCTGGAATAAGTCTTAAAAAACTTTCAATAAAAACCTGCGCCGGTAAATCGCCACCCATTACAACATAGTCACCTATAGAAATTATTTTATTTGCATAAACTTGCTCTGTACGAGCGTCAAAGCCCTCGTATCGGGCACATAATAAAATTAGGTGTGGCACAGGCTTGGCGAACGAAGCGTTCGTGCCAGCCTGCCCGCCGAAGCCTTGCGCGAAGGCTGGGAGTGAATTTTGTGTAACAAAATTTGTATCGAGGCACCTAGTTAAATCTTTTAATAAATCTTGCGTAAGCTTTTCACCCTTTGGCGAAAAAAATATTTTATACCCCTGCCCAAAATCTTTTTCTGCTTTTTCTATAGCCAACTGCACAACCTCAGGTTTTATAACCATACCAGCACCTGGGCCACAAGTAGGCACGTCTATGCGCTCTTTAATATTGCACATGTCAGAAAATTTTATAAAATTTACAGAAACTATTTTATTTTCGATTGCTCGTGCAATAATACTCGTTTTTAAAAACGAATCATAAAATTCTGGAAATACTGTAATAATTGTTATTTTCATAAATTTATTTTAAATAAAAAAAGCCCACTTATAAAATGGGCTTTAATTTAGCACTATTTTTAATCTTACTCTAAAATTTCAAGTACAGCTCTTTTGCGCTCTTTACTTGCAGCAGCATGTACAAGAGTTCTAATAGCTCTTGCAGTCTTGCCCTCTTTGCCAATAACTTTGCCAAGATCTTCTGTAGCAACTCGTAATTCTATAATAGTAGCCTGTTCACCACTAATTTCTGTTACAACTACTTTTTCTGGTTTGTCTACTAGCCTTTTAACAATATATTCAACTAGATCTTTAAGCATCTTAAACTCCTATTATCGATTACCACTACTTGGAAATTTTAATAAGCTTTTTAACAGCTGGAGAGCAAATGGCGCCTTTTAAAACCCAGTTATTAATACCTTCGTTATTAAGCTGAATAACTTCATGCTTAATAGGATCGTATGTACCTAAGTTATCCAAAAATGCTCCATCTCTTTTTTTTCTAGAATCAACGGCAACAACTCGCCAGTATGGTCTGTTTGTTTTACCAAGACGGCTAAGACGAATTTTAACTGACATAAATAACCCTTATATAACTAATAAATTTTTATAATAACTATATTTTAAACTTTTTAAACATTTTAGCAAATTGCTTACTTTGTTCAAATCTTTGTAGCAAAATATTTACATCTTCTACCACAACCCCTGCCCCTTTGGCTATTCGCCTTTTACGTGAAGCATCCAAAATTTGTGGCAAAATTCGCTCTTTTTTATTCATAGAAGATATTATTGCCTTAAATTTTTTCATCTCTTTTTCGCTTTTTTCGAGCATTTCGGGCGAAATATTGCCAACCCCAGGCAAATATTTGGCTATTTTTTGCAACGAACCAACCTTGGAAACCATACCCATTTGGTCTGCAAAGTCTTGCAAATTAAATCCACCTGACATAAATTTTTTGGCTGCATCCTGCTGATCTTGCAAATTTATGCTATTTTCTGTTTTTTCTATAAGCGTCAAAATATCGCCCATACCCAAAATTCTAGAGGCCATACGCTCTGGTATAAAGCTTTCAAGATCATCTATTTTTTCGCCAGAGCCTACAAAAGATATTGGTTTTTTAATTTCATATTTAAAAGCAAAAGCTGCACCGCCACGGGCATCGCTGTCCATTTTGGTCAAAATTGCACTATTAAAACCAACAGCATTTTCAAAAGCATGTGCAACCGTCAACGATTCTTGGCCAGTCATGGCATCCAAAACTAAAAACTTATATCTAGGTGTTAATAATTTATCGATATTTTTTAGCTCTTCAAGCATGTTTTCATCAACATGTAATCGACCTGCTGTATCAAGAATTAATACATGATAATTATTATTTTTAAAATAATTATAAATATTTTTTGCTGCTTTTACAGGTTCACCTGAAGTAAGCCCAAACCCTTCTGGTGCATAAAAATCTACGCCTACGCTTTTTGCCAAAACTTTTAATTGTTCTATTGCTGCAGGCCTGTAATAATCTACAGAAGCTAATAACACTTTTTTTGGTTTACCTTTTTTTTGAGCTTCACTTAAAATATAATTTGCTAACTTTGCAACTGTTGTAGTTTTGCCAGAGCCCTGCAACCCCATGACCATCATTACACATGGGTACTGAAAATTATTTAATACTAAAGCGTTTTTACCGCCTAAAAAGTCTAATAATTTATCGTGAACTATTTTTATAAATTTTTCACCAGGTCGCAAACCAGGGCTTGCTTCAAGACCAACAGCTTCTTTTTTTATACTTTCTAAAAAATCTTGTATAACTTTGTAAGGCACATCAGCTTGCAAAAGCGCATCTTGAACCTGTTTTACAGCTTCATCTATATTGTCTTGGGTTAAACGACCCTTATCTTTTAACCAACCTAAAACACCCGCAAATTTTTTTGATAAAAAATCAAACATATAGTCTCCGTATATACCCATGCACGCAGCAGGCGATAGCCTGCCGCTACCTCAATCACGCCTGCTTGCGCAGGCTCTAAAGATTATTCATTATATAATATAAATTATAAATTTAAATAGATGGTTTATTATCCCCGGAAAGCGATAGCTTTCCTCTACCACAGTGACGCCATGCCAGAGGCAGGCTCTAAAGAAAATAAAATAAATTTAAATGTAAAATTTTATATCTATAAATAAATTTTATTGACATAAAATTATCTTTTTGTACGCTATCTTTATTGATCTTTAATGCGCCGGGGTAGCTCAGTGGTAGAGCAAAAGACTGAAAATCTTTGTGTCGGCAGTTCAATTCTGCCTCCCGGCACCAACCTACGCTAGCAAGGTTATCGCCCTCCGTTGTCGCCTGCTGCGTAGCCTTATTAATATTTAATCACTGTACAAATTACTTAAAACATCTTGTATATTTCTATAAACATTTAGCTGTTTTTCAAATTCAAGTATTTTTGGCATTAATTCTAATTTTTTAGCATTATCTAATTTAATAATATTTTTTAAACTATTAATATTATTTAAATAATCGCTAATAATATCATTAGTTAAATCTAGCGCAGTTTTATTATCTCTATTTTTACATAAAATTAAATCTTTATTTTTATCAATAATTACGTTTACAAATGCAAGTTTTTGTTCTGGAGATATATTATTTGCAAGTACTGCAAGATTTAGTGGGCTATTGGCCCAGTAATCTAATAAATTTGCATAAGCCCCATTTTCTAGCAATACAGTTAGCCAGGCTGTATTACAATTATTTGCAACAAAGTGTATAAACGATTTGCCGTAACTATAATTTTGCATCAAAAAATTAAATATTTCTTTTTTTAATAAATCTTTTTTTGCTATTAAATTTTTATCTTGAATAAATTTAATAAAAATATCATCAAAAAATTTTTCACTAAAACTAAAAATATCGATATTACCACCAACTATATTCATAAGTCCTGAAAACTGCGCCCCAAGCTGTTTTGCCATTTCTTTAACTTGAACAACAATATTTGCTGGAATACTAAACTTACTTGTTAATAATATTGCAAGTTTATCTATTGTTTCTGGCGTTAATAATTCCTTAAAATCGACATTTTTAACATCTAAAAATATATCTAACAAACCAGCTTTTTTTATTTGTGCAATAAAATTTTTAATTTTTTCTATATCAACTATTTTTGAAATAGCTTCAAAATTAGGTGATATCATGCTTTCGTCTATTTTAATATTTTTATCTTGTATAATATTTGTTATAGTTTCTAACGATCCGGTTTTTAAAGCCAAATTCAATAATTCTTCTTTTTGTTTTTGAGATAATTCTTGAAAATTATTAACATAAAAATATTTATTTATAACCTGAGTATCATCTAACTTTATTAAATAGCCTAAAATTTCTTGTGAATTATTATTAAAAGCATTATTTAATAATACTTTTAGCTCATAATCTGAAGTTATTTTTTGTAAAACTTTTTTTTGCTCTTCTGGATTATTTTGCAAAATCGCACTATTTAATTCGGGCAGACCCAGCTCTTTTAATGCAGGCGATATACTCGCTTGAGCTTGTGTAACTGTGTTTGAAAGCATTGTTAATAATTCTGGCTTTTTTTTGTCCAAAAGAATTTGATTGTTTTTACCTAATTTTTGTTCCAAAACTTGTGCCTTAGCACAATCAATTTTAAATAAAAATAAAAATAAAAAGACTATTAATACACTAATTAATACTTTTTTTAGTATATCCATGACCCTACCCCCCTGATCCAAAAAATCCCTAACCCCAATAAATGTCCCCAATAAAATTTTATCAAGAACTCATAAATAAAAAATAACAAATTAAAGTACATAAACTCAAGAATCTTTTTTCTTGATATTAAAACCAGATATTTATTAAAGTTTTTAATATTATTTTTTTAATAATTTACTTGGGAGAATTTTATGCAAAAACCAAAAAATTTAACTTTATTAATATTATTTTTATTATTTACTAACTTATCTTTATATTCAAATTCAGGTGAAGTAAAATTTGAAAATAATACAAAAGATTTAGTATTAAGAATTGACCCTCAAGCTGGAGGTGCCAAGCCAAAATATGTTGCCCCGGGAAATACTATTTCCTTTGATTTACGCAACATACTAGTTGCAGCTCCAAATATTAAACCCAGAGTTTCGATGTATGCTTGTACAAAAAAAAGTGATATAAGCGATACAAATTTTACAGGCTTTTATGGTTTTCCACAAAAAATAGAACTTACTTCTGGCAAAATTACACGCGTCGTCTTTGAAGGAGACCAAGAAAATGGACTCACTCCTACAATATACAAACCTGGTTCACTTGAAAAAGTCCCGCTTAAAAAAGAACCTAAAAGAAATTTACAAGAAGATTTAGCCGATACAACACATAGAGTTATTAATAACACAGATCAAGTTGTTGATGTTTGGGTTTATTTTTCGCAGTTAAAAACTGCAGGCATTATGATTGCAGAAGAAATTGTAACAGATGTTCTGTTTTTTGGTGCGGGTAAGGCTATTGCCGCTGCAAGCAAAACAACTACAGGCCTGGCTATCAAAAAAGCAGGAAGCAATTTATTAAGAACTGGGCTAAAAAAAGCGACTAAAGAAACAAGCGAAGAAGTTATCGAAGCTGGTGCCAAAAAACTTGTAAAAAAAGGAACGCAGGAAGGTATTGAAGCTGGTAGCAAAATATCGAGTAAAACAAAAAGTTTAATCGATGACCCTTTTATAACAACAAAAAAACTTAAAACTGAAATGAATGTTATAGACCAAGAAATAACAGATTTAGACGAAATAATTAAACTTAAAAAAAATGTCGATAATCTAAAAATGGAACGTGATTTAAATGAAGCTCTTATGTTTAAAGGCACGGAACGTCAAACTACAGAAAGCATAGAGCTTTTAAAACAAGCTAAAGCAAAATTACCCAAAATAAAAGATAATTTAGCAAAAGCAGAAAAAGAATTACTTGAAAAGGCTGATAATTTTACTGCACAATACGCAACAAAACCAGTCAAAACATCCAGTTCTGGAACAAAATATATGTCGTCTATTGATGACCTTAATAAATCCAAAAAGGCTTTAACAGAAGGTAAAACACAAATATCTGAAAAAATACTAAAAATAGAAAGTAAAAGCGGAATGGATGTAGGCATTGGGGCTGCTACAATAGGAAGTATGAGCAGACATGCTGCAAAAGCGAATCAAAAAGATGAATCTAGCGAACCTATCGAAAATATAGAAACTATAGAAAAAAAACTTGCACAAAATTCAGCTGATATTGCTAAATTATCAAAACAGTTAGACACATTAAAAAAAGAAAATCCAAATATAAATATTAAATTAGATAATTTAAATAAAGAAAAATTAAATTTAGAAAAACAATTAAATGAATTAAAGATTCAAAAAACTGAATTGGATAAAATTAATCAAAAGGAAATTGATGCCAATTTAAAAAATTTAAATACAAAAATATCTGAAATTAATACATCAATAGCTCAAAATACAAATTTAAAAGCTGAATTAGATCAACTAGATGAGCTTAAAGAAAAAGTTCAAAAACAAGAAGAACTTATTGTTGTATGGACAAAGATAAAAGATATGTCAAATAAAACAACTACAACACAAACAAATCTAAAAAAAGCTCAAGACGAATTAGCAAGTAAAATAAAATCTTTGGGAGATAATGCAAAAATAGACAAAAATTCATTAACCACAAAAATTGACGCTTTAACAATTCAAAAAGATTCTATAACAAAAGAATTAAACTTAATTAAAGAACACGCTGAAACAAAAAATAAAAAGTTACAAGAAACAATTAAAAGCTTAGACACAACACAAAAAAGCTTTGATACTGCAACTAAGCAAATAAATAATTTAGAAGCAGTATCTAAAGAAATTAATAATATTGAAAATTTATTAAAAACAAAAACAAATGAATATAACGATCTTTTAAACGCACAAAAATTAGCAAAAGCTCAAGCATCATCAGGCAACAAAGAAGGTGTTGCTGCTGTTGTTGCAGGATCTACAGGTAAAAAAACTTTACTAGATTCTCAAGAGCAAGATGAAACAATTATAACTTCTAGAACAAAAAAAGTTTCTAGTTCAAAAGAATTTAATCCAGAGCCATTAGATTTAGATAATTATGAATCATTCAATAATTATTCAGCAATGCCATCAAACTTTTTAACAGCTTATGGCAACGCAACAAATGGTGGTTACCACTTACAATTAATGCCAGGCGAAGTTTACTGGCTAAAAGGCGGTGCAGATATTCACAACATGTTTGTTGCCATGTATGCAGGAGACAGCTCTGAACCAGATGCTGGATATATTCACTTTTTTAGAAAAAATGATTTTTTAATTTATGGTAATAAAAAACTAACAGACAAACCAGAACTAAGCGACAAAATAGTTGTTAAAAATAAAGATGACAAACCAAAACAATGGACAGACATTTATATAGATTTAGACAAAGCAAACAACAAAATTATTGTATCTGCAACAAAACCTTATGACACTCCAGAATATGCATTTTATAAAGTTTATGGAAAAAAGTAATAAAAAATAGTTTCGCGTATTTATATATATTTTTTTAAGGGAGATAGTTTATGAAAAAATTTAGCATATTTTTATTGCTAACAATCTTTTTTGGCAAAATACTTTTTGCCGGAACTGGTTATGTAAGATTTGAAAATACAACAGATCTTATGGTGATGGAAATTGATACAAATACAAAAGAAAGTAAGGGTATAAGTTTTAAAGAAAAAGGTAAAAGCTGGGCAGATTCAACAAAGTACGACAAACAACGCACACTTGAAGCAAGCGAAGATTGGAAAATAAAACTTGAAGGACCTGCTCTTTCGGTTCCAAACATAAAACCTACAATAAAAGTTTGGTATAAAGAAAAAACAAGTGATAACTATAAAGGCTCTTATACCTGGAATGGTAATATCGACGTTGCCAACGACAAAACAACAGTTGTACAATATAAATGGGACAAAAATGCAGCCGTGCCATTACAAAGAAAAATATATGAACCAGAAAAAGATCTAAAAAATACAGAAACACCAAAAAAGGTAAAAGAAGAATTTGGTAAAGATGATGGCGGCATTGGAATGCTTAGACTTACAAATAACACAGGTCATGACATTATGGTAAAATATAAAATCGCTGAAGCTGCAAGCAAAACGCTTACAACCGGATTATACGGCGTAATAGCAGCATCTTTTGATGATGACTGGATTACAAGAAAAATAGACAAAAACGATAGTGAAAAATGGCCTACTGGCAACAAAGACCAGGATATTAGAGATATGGTTGTAGGTTACGCAGGCAAAGATGCTCCAGACGGCTGGTTTGCAACAACATCTAACAACAAAAATTTTGCTTTAGTTCCACGAAGATTATTTAGTGAAAATGTAAAAATTTTTGAAGGAAAAACAACAAATGTTGTTTTTACAAAAGATGCTAAAACAAATTTAGTAGAAAGACAAATTGCAGAAAAAGCTGGCACAAAAGATGCTAAAGAATTAAAAAAAGAAGATGGTTCTTTTTATGACCAAGATAAAGTAATTATTATTAACACAACAGATCAAGATTTTAGAATTACTCTTGGCGCTGATGCTGCAAAAAATTTAAAATATAACGTTGATACTATTGGTGATTTTTTTAGCCCCGATTCAAGTATAATATTAGAAGCTAACAGTATTTGGAGAACAGATAGTATTCACCAATCAAATAAAAATAAAAATATAGATAACTTATTAAAAGATGCAATGTCTAGCGACATTAAAGGCGTACAATTAACAAAGCATATTAAAGGCGATAAATATATTATTGTTGATATACAAGAGTTTGCTACTTACAAAAAACCAGATTTTAAAGACTTTGTTGGTATTGAAGACAAAATGAAAATACAAGCAAATAAATCTACTATCATGAAAATTTATAGAGGTGAAGATGGCAGATTTAAAGTTGCAGTTACAGAACCAATTTAATTTTAATAAAATTTTATATTTTAAATAAAGAGATTTTTATGAAAAATTTTAATTTAATTAATAAAATATTATTTAATAAAAATTTATTAATTATATTTTTATTAATTTTATTTACCAAAACAAGCTTTGCAGCAGATGCACAATTAAAAGTAATAAATAATACAAAAGATTTATACTTAAAAATTGACCCCGAAGTTTCTGGAGTAAAAGCAAAAAAAGTTGCTCCAGGTAAAGATATCACTTTTAATTTCCCTGGCAATGCCCCAGATACAAAACCAAGAGTAGAAATGTATTCGGATTCAAAAATGCTTTTAGAAAATTTTATTGGCTTTGCTGGATCTGCAACCAAAGTCCGCGTTGATATGGGCAAAACAACTTTAATAAAATATACAGGTGATAGCGAAAACGGCTTAGACCGTTTTGTCTCTGAACCAGGTAATGAAAATAAAGAAGCAGAAAACGAAATTAAAGCACGAGAAAAAGAAAAAGAAGAAAATAAAGCAGAAAATATTGCAAAAAAATTTGCAGACGATTTAGATAATACAACTCATAGGTTAATAAACAGAACAGATAAAACTGTTGCTGTTTGGATTACATTCTCGCATCTAAAAACTATGGGCATTATGGCTGCAGAAGAACTTGCAACGTATTTAACATTTGGCGCCATCGGTGCTGGAATTCAGGCGGCTAGAGTAGCAGCAAAAACAGCAGCACAAAAAGGAGCCACAGTAACTCTTAGACAAGCTATAAAAACTGGAATAAAAGAAAGTGGCCAATGGCTTGTTAAAAAAAGTGTTATTGGCAAAGGGGTGCAAAAAGTTGCCACCTCTGCTTCAAAAACAAGATTAAAAAATTCTTTAGTAAAAACACTTGGATATAAAACAGTTAAGCAACTTGATGATGATATTGCAACAAAATCGATTAATTTAACAACCAATGCAACAAAAAATTTACAAGAAAAAATGGGACTAGAAGCATTTGAAAAACTTGGCAAAGAAGCGCAAGAAAAATTAATATATGAAGAAGCTCAAAAAATGGCATTAAAAGAACTCTCTGAACGAGCTATAAAAATAAAACAAGGCGAATTAATAGAGCAACTTATAAAAAACGTTCCGGCAAAAAACGGTCAAGAAGTTGCAAGTTGGTTTGGAAAAAATAATTTAAAACATTTAGAAGACGCATTAAAAAATAGTAACATTGACGATTTACTCAATGGCCTTAAAACCTCAGAATCGGCAAAGCTCACAGGTATAAATTCCCTTGATACCATCCTCGAGATTCAAACTAAAAATAACTTTACATTAGCAAAAGCTATAGCACCCATTCGAACACAAATACTAATATTAGAAATTTCTTCAAACCAACCAGCTATTGGATTAAAATTATTTACAAAAGAAATAATAAATATAATGACTTCAAAAATGAAAAGCTTATATCAAACAAGTGCAGCAAAATTAACAAATATACCAAGCAAACTTAAAACACGATGGCAAAATCTTTTTAAACAAAAAGTTCAAACAAGAATGGCAACACTTACAGAAGATATGAATCTTGACAATTATTTTGATAACTTTTTAAAAGTTACAGGAGAAATATCTGATGACGTTGCAACAAAAACAACAAAAACTGTAGATGACGATGTTGCAAAAATTTTTGATGATCTTGCAAACGATCCTAAATTTATTAAAACACAACAAGAACTTATGAAAGAAAATGACGATTTAGTTTTAGAACTAAACAAAGCAACACAACTTAAAGAAAAATCTGAAAAGTTTTTTGACGATTCATTAAAGAAAAAAGAAGAATTAACAAAACTAGAAAAAGATTTACCACAAAATATTGATTCTCTAGAAAAAGCTACAGATCCACAACAAATAAAAGAATTAAAAACAACAATAGAGACAAATAAAAATAAAATAGAAAGCTTAAAACAAGAAATATCTGCCAATGAAGCCGGAAGTAAACTTAATAATGATAATATATCCGCTTACAATAGGCAAATAGAGCAAATAGAAAAATTGAGTAAAGAAACTTCATCTAAAATAAAAGCTAATTTAAGATCTAAATTAGAAATAAATATTGTAGATGAAAGTACAATTGATGATTTTTTAAATAAAATAAGAATATTAGAATCCCCAGACAACAAATTAACCAATCAGTCATTAATATTTAATAGAAATAACATTGGAAAAGAAATATTAGAAAAAAAGTGGTATAAAGTAGATACAGAAAGCTTTGTTGGGAAAAAAATTGACGACAGAATTGGAAAATTCGTTAAAGATATAAATGCTTCAGGAAAAACATCAAAAGAATATAATCAACTTTATGACGATATACTAAAACAAGAAAAAGAATATTTAAAAATAAACAATTTTGATGAATGGCTTAGAAGTACTGGTACTTCTAAAGATAAACTTTCTCAAACAGAACTTGTTGCAAAAGAAATAATTTACAACAAAGAAGTAGCACCAATTGCAAATACTATAAAAAGATTTGAAAACGCAAAATCAAAAATATTGAAATATGTAGATGATTGCTACAAATTCAACACTCGATTAAAAAACATACGTGATCTTTATAAAAAAACTACAGATTTATTACAATCAATTAAAAAATTAAGTTTTTCGAAAAACACAAAAAAAGCGTCAACATTTTTGGATAATTCAATTTCAAAAGTAAATCAATTACCAAAAACATCAAAAGTTAAAGCTTTAATAACAAGACTAACGAATTTAAAGAGTTCCATTTCAAGAGAATCAATAGAAAAAGCTCTTATATCAACAAGAAATAGTTATGCCATAATCACCGGACTTTTAATACAAAATCAACTTCAAGCAGATTTAATTGAGCTTCAGATTAAAGCTTGCGCAGCACAATTAATATCAAATCCAAATAATGAAGAGCTATTAACAACATTAAACAAACTATACGACAACCAAGATAAATTAGACAAAGAATATGCTGAAAACACAGAAGCCGAATCTTTAACACTTGTGGAAAATGATATTCTTGAAACAACGTTAGATATAAATGCTGAAGAATCTGGCGAAGCTATACCTGAATTAGCAAGTCCAGTGTTAACAGCTGACAATCAAAAATCATATGCTCGAGGCTTAGTACTTCCAGGCAACGAAATAGATTTAAACATTACAGATTATCCAATGCCTTTAGCTGCAGCAGATGGTTTTGTAGACAGATACGTAATGCCAAGCAATGCACTTACTGCATATTCAAACGCAACAGGTGGTGGATATCATGCCCTTTTAATGCCTGGACAAATTATATGGGTAAATGGTGGTGCTGATATACATAATATGTTTGTTGGAATATGGGATGGCCAAAATGATGAAGGCTATATTGGTTATTACAAAAATTTTGATATTTACGATAAAAATTTAAGCAAGAAGATAAAAATTGATAATTTAATAAATATCCCAAATAAAACAGCAAACAAATGGGTTGATATTTATTTTGCAATAGATAAAGCAAATAACAAAATAATTGTAAAAGCAACAGAGCAATATGATAAACCTACATTAAAACAAGCAAAAGAATATGCAAACATAAAATAATTTTTTAAAAAAAAGCCCGTTCCAGACCCTTCGACTACGCTCAGGGCGAACGGGCTTTTTCTATTAAGTGTAATATTCCCACTTTTAATTTTAATATTCCCCCTTTGGGTTTTTGTAAAAAAGTGATAAAATCTTTTAAGCTAAATGTTCAAATATTTTTTCAGGGAAGTTTATGGTTAAAATTACAGACCAAATTAATAATATAAAAAAAGAATTAGAAGTAGAACTTTTAAGCTGTTCTACAACTATATCTATAGAACAAATAAGAGTTAAATATTTAGGCAAAGCTGGTTTAATAACAAATTTGCTAGCAAATATCAAAAACTTTTCTATAGAAGAAAAAAAAGAATTTGCACCTAAACTTAACGATTTAAAAAAATTTGGCGAAGAAAGTATAAAAGAAAAACGTGAAAAAATATTAGAACAAGAAGCGAATGCCAAAATATTAAAAAAACAAAATTTTGACGTTACAGGTTATACTCCAGAAAAATTAAAGGGACATAAACACCCATATTCACAATTTATAGAAGAAATAGAAGATATATTTATTTCAATGGGCTTTGCCCCCTTTGATGGACCAGAAGTAGAAACCGATTTTTTTAATTTTACAGCATTAAATATTCCACAAAATCACCCAGCACGCGACATGCACGATACATTTTGGTTAGATAAACAAGATACATTATTACGTACACATACTTCGACAGTACAAATACATGCTATGCAAACCAAAAAATTACCTATTGCTGGTTTTGCAACTGGTAGAGCATTTAGACACGAAGCAGTGGACGCTAGTCACGATTTTATGTTTATGCAATGCGAGGGAATAGTTATAGACAAAGGCATTACATTGTCACATCTTTTTGCAACAGCACAAACATTTTTACAAACATTATTTGATAAAAAAGATTTAGACATAAGAATTCGCCCAGGCTTTTTCCCATTTGTGGAACCTGGAGTAGAAATTGATATGCGATGCCCATTTTGCAAAAACGGTTGCTCTGTATGCAAAAAAAGTACCTGGGTAGAAGTATTTCCGGGAGGATTAATTCACCCTAATGTTTTGCGTGCAGGCAACATAGACCCAGAAATTTATTCTGGTTTTGCATTTGGTTTTGGTCTTACAAGATTAGCCATGTTAAAATATGGCATAAATGATATTAGACATTTTTATAGTGGAAAATTAAAATTTTTAGAACAATTTTAAAAAAGCTTTAGAGAGTAAGTTATGAAAATAAAAGCGATTATTCCTGCTGCCGGATTTGGCACACGTTTTTTACCAACTACAAAGGCTATTCCAAAAGAACTTTTGCCTATTGTAGATAAACCCGCAATACAATATATAGTCGAAGAAGGTATAAATTCTGGAATAAAAGACTTTGTAGTAATAACAAGTAAAAATAAAACTGCTATAGAAGACCATTTTGATAAATATTTAGAGCTAGATATTTTAACAAAAGCTCAAAATAAAGAATATTTATTACAAGATATTTCTAAAGTTATAGAAAAAGCAAACTTTTTATATGTACGCCAACAAGAACAATTAGGTTTAGGCCACGCCATTTCTGTTGCCAAAAGTGCATTTAGTGGTGATGAACATATGGCTGTCTTTTTGCCAGATGACATTTTTACTGGTGAAGTTCCTGCAATGGCACAGCTTATTAAAATTGCAATTCAAGAAAAATGTAATGTAGTTGCAGTTCAAGAAGTACCAAAAGAAGAAGCTTCTAGATATGGCATTATTGATGTAAGGCGTCAATTTTCACCAAATTTATTTCAGGTTCGAGATTTAGTCGAAAAACCTGCACCAAATTTGGCACCATCTAATTTAGCAATAGTTGGCAGATATGTACTTTCACCAAATATATTTAATTCACTACAAGAAACTCAAGCTGGTGCAAATGGTGAAATTCAATTAACAGATGCAATTCAACATTTATTATTTTCTGGCGAAAAAGTTTTTGCTTGCAAAGTTCAAGGACAACGCTTTGATGCTGGAACTATTTTGGGCTGGCTTAAAACCAATATTGAATTTGCTTTAAAACATTCAAAATATTCTCAAGAAATTTTAAATTTATTATTAAATTTAGATAAAGATATGCTTGTTATGCAAGGCAAGGCAGATGCTTTAAAAACTAAAAGTACTAAACAGATGTTCTAATTAAAATCTTGCGGATAAATAAATCTGTACAAATCATGCCATTCATTTAGTATTCTTTTTGTTTTAGATATTTTATCTTTTAGACGTTCTATTTTTTTATCAAGAGGCTCAAGTTTTTCTTGATCTTCAACAAATGCAAAACACATGTCTATGCCGTTATTACTATCATCTAACATTTTATTATATTTGTTTGTATTAACCCTTAAACTAAAATTTAACATCCCAAGCTTAAGAACATATTTTTTTATTTTTTTCTTAAAATATTCTTGACTATAGTCAGCATCAAAGCTAAGCGACGATCTTACCATAGACTTTAAATTAACAGCAAATAATATAGTAAAAATTAAAATAAAATTTATTTTTTTAAAATTCATAGTAACTCAAAATAAAAATTTATAATAAAAAAGGGGCCTGAAAAACTTCAAGCCCCCAAACAAACCTAAGTTTGCATTAGTTTAAAACATTTTTTAAATTTTACTAGATTTTCTTTATTCCTCTGGAATTCCAATACTGTTTTACAATACCTGTTGAACCAGTTATACACAATAAACCATCTCTTGGGTCTACAACAGTGGTTGCTGCTTGAAATGCTACATCAAACGATGTATAAGCTTTACCTTTTACTCCAAGCTCTTTAGCTTTTTGTTCTAATTCTAAAACATCATGAGATTTAATATCGTGTAATGGAACAAAAAATATATGACCACTTACTTTTTTATTCAAGTAACGAATAAGTTTTAATGTTTCTTGAACATCCATATCTTTATTTATACCCAAAATTATTGCAAATCCCTTAATTGGTTTTTGGTAATGCAATAAACGAATACCCAAGAATAAATTTTCTAAAGAATCTATGTTACGAGCATTATCAAGTAATATAGTTGGTTTTTCTTTATCTAAAATTTCAAATCGACCTTTTAAAAGTTCAAAATTATCTGACCAAAAATTTTTAAGCGTTTTAACTGGATTTAATTCTGCATCTCTTTTTGCTTGTAGTGTTGGTCTACCACGTTGACCTTTTTCTGTTGCAAGCAAATTACCTTTTAAAAATGGAGAAAATTTTTGTTTTACATTTTCTACATAAATTTGTGCTATACGCTCACCCAACGAAGCTGTTCTGCCATATAATTGTTCATAAATATATGGTAAATTTGCCAATTTTCTAATAGGCATAGACCAATTTGCATTTTTAGCTTCGACCATTGTTTTCATTTTTTGCAATAAAAGTTTGCTTTGCTCACCAGAAACAAACCAACCATTAGGTCTTACTATTTCTAACATATCTGCAGCAATTTGTTCTATGTCTGAACCCAAAAGATCTTTGTGATCTTGAGCAACTCTTGTAATTACAGAAATTATTGGATTACAGAAATTTGTTGCATCGTATCTGCCGCCAATACCAACTTCTAATAAAACTATATCGATATTTTGTGATTTAAAGTAAGCCAAAGAAGCCATTGTCATAATTTCAAAACTTGTTGCATCTATTTGATTTTCTATAGCAATATCTATTACGTTATTTAAAACATCTGAAAAGTCTTTATTATTTATTTGAGCATCTTTTATAATTATTCTCTCGTTATAATTTAAAATATGCGAAGAATATGCAATACCAACATTATAAGATTCAGCTTTTAATACTCTTGCAGCAAAAGAAATAGCTAAGCTTTTGCCACTAGAACCACCAACAAGAACTATATCTAAATTACTAGAAATATTGCCCAATAAAGAATCAAGTTTTTTCATTCTTTTTATCGCATTAACATCATAGTCATATGGACGCAAAGAATCTAAAAGCGAAATCACTTGATTGTAGTTTCTCCCCTTATTAATTCCCATTTTATTTATATTTGATGTACTCTGTGTTGGCATATTCATATTATCCCTCAATTTTATATACCCTAAGAATCTTAAAAAAATTTTCAAACTGTTTAATTTTATACAAATTATATTATAATAATTATATAATATTTTATTTTTTTAACAATCGCATTTAATATGTACAATAAAGCTATAGATATATATACACAAAGAAATTTAATAATAAATATTATAAAAAAAACTATACTATTTGGCAATTTAATACAAATAAAGCCAAGAGCGTATTCTCTGGGCGGAGAAATTTATGAATAAAATATTAAGTTGGGATAATAAAGAAGCAATAAATAGCCTACAAGCTTCGTTAAATAATAACGAAATATCTATTACAGATACAGATACTATTTTGGGTTTTTTAGGCAATACCACTCAAGAAAGTTTTAATAATATTATAAATATAAAAGGCGCACGAGAAGAAAAGCCATTTATAATATTAATAAGCGATGTAAGCAAACTAAAATATTTTATAGATATAAATATTTTTAATAAAAATAATAAAATTATAAATTTATTAAATAAATTTTGGCCAGGGCCATTAACTGTAATATTTAAAGCTCACGAAAACTTACCTGATTTTTTAAAATCAAAAAATAATACTATCGCTATAAGATGTCCAAAACACTCAGGATTACAAAATATTTTAAAAAACTTTAATGGCTTATTTTCTACAAGTGCCAACAAAACTGGCGAACAGGCACCAACAAATATAAATAATATAAATCCAGAAATTATAAAAAATATAAATTACATAATTTTAGACAAACCAGATAAAATTATTGACACTAAAAATAAATTATATCAAACTCTCCCTTCTACAATAATAGAGATTGCTAATAATAATAATATAAAAATAATTAGGCAGGGAGCTTGTTCTATACAAGAGCTAGAAAAATGTTATGGAGAAAAATTTGTTAAATAAAAATTTAATTTCAGAATCACTTAATTTAATTATAAATAGCAAAAAAATAACACTATTAACTCACTTTAGACCTGATGCAGATGGAATTAGTGCATGCGTTGCGCTTGAAAATATTTTTTTAGAAATGGGAAAAAATATTGAAACAGTTTTGCCATGCAAACCAGAATTTGAACTTAAACGTATGCCAAAAAAATATTTTATTAATAAACACGAACAAGACCCTGATTTAATAATAGCTTTAGACACGGCAAACTATGAACGTTTATATTTCCCAGAATCTTTTAGAAATAAAAAATTTATAAATATAGATCATCATGTTAGCAATAGTTTAAATAGTGATTTTAATTTTATAAACCCAGATAGTTCTAGCACTTGTGAAATTTTGTTCGAAATTATAAATATTTGGGAAAAAGATTTAAACAAAAAATTAATTAACAAATATACTGCAGAATGCTTACTTTTTGGCATTTTATACGACAGCATGATATTTCACACGCAATCAACATACCCTTCTACTTTAAATATTTCTGCAAAACTTATGGAACTAGGCGCTAATTTATATGATCTTAAAACAGAGTTAATTTGCAATAAAAACCCTAATATTATAATTTTTTGGGGTAAAATTTTAAGTAATATAAAAATTTCTAAAAGTAAAAAAGCCGCCTGGGCAAAAATAACACAACAAGATCTAAAAGAAAATAATTTATCAATTAATTCTCTTGTAGGTTTTAATAATTTTTTATCTCAAATTTCTGGTATAGAATACACGTTATTATTTTATCAAACAGAAAATGGCCAAACAAAAGTATCTTTACGCTCTAAAACAGAAGATGTTAACAAACTTGCTACCCCTTTTGGCGGTGGTGGACATACAAATGCAGCCGGTATTTTAAGCAATGAGCCCATAGATATTTTGATAGAGAAAATAACCAAAAATTTATAATTTAAAAAATTTATTGCTATTATTAAAATAATTTTGCAAAACTTATATTGCTTAAATAAATATTAAATTTTGCAAAATTTATTTTTTTAGGGGGAGCCGTGAATAAATTTAATAAATCTGGTAACTCTGGATTTACAATAATTGAACTCATGATTGTTGTATCTATAATAGCTTTTCTGGCTACAGTTTCTATTCCAAGATATTTTAATTATTATGCAAAAGCAAAACAGGCAGAAGTTGCCATGAACTTGGCATCTTTGCACACAGCGCAAGAGGCATATTTTGCCGAACATGGTGAATACTGTGCAAAGCTTTCTGGCCCTGACGGAATTGGCTGGCAACCTCAAGGTTATAAAGGTGGCGGAGAACAAGAAAATTTTTATTATACTTATGGTTTTAATTGCGAAGGTGCACAAGAAGGTATTAATTATTTTACAGGCAAATTAAAAACACCCAAAGAAAACTTGGGCAATACTTATGCAAGTAAAACAGAATTTTTAGCTAGTGCTGCCGGAGATGTAACTGGTAAAAAAGTTTATGATATCTGGCAAATAGACCAAGATAGAAATTTAAAAAATACGAATAAAGGTATTTAAAAAAAAATATACGATCGCGCCAAACGACAAAAAAGGCCCGAAGGGAATTTGTAAATCTCGGGTCTTTTTTGTTATCAAAAGATAAATTACACCAATTAAAGATCCTGTTAAACTCGCTATTAATATTGTATACCAAACACCTGCAAAGCCTATAAATGCACCAATTAAGGCTAAAAGCTCCATATCGCCCTCGCCTAATCCCTCTTTTTTTGTAAAAAATTTAAAAATTTTAGCCGTTAAAAATAATATTAAATAACCAAAAAAAGCACCAATTATGCTATCCCAAAAATTAATTTTTAATAAATTAAAATAAGCAAAAATAAACCCAACAGGGACAAGATATATAGAAAAAGCTTGTGGAATAACAAGAGCTTCCAGATCTGTTCTTGTTGATATTATTAAAGCTGAAAAAAATATAAAATACGCAAAAAATTCTAAAATATTTTTATTATAAAAAATAAAATTATTATTTATATAAAAAATATTAAAAAATAATAAAGTTAAAATTAAACTAGTTAAAATCTCTATAACAGGGTACAAAACAGATATTTTGGCTTTGCACTGGCGACATTTAGCTTTTAAAATTAAGTACGAAATTACAGGAATATTATCATAAAATTTTATTAAACCATTACAATTATTACATGTAGATCGCTTTTGAAAAAAATTTTTATCAAAAATAGAGCGATAAGCAACAACATTTAAAAACGATCCCCAACACAAAAATATAATTATTAAAAATATAATTACAAACAACATAAATAATCTCTTAAATCAAAAATATTTACAGATATTAAAAATAAAACTTAATATTATTAATACTACAATATTTTATTGTATAATATTTTTTTTATTTAGAAAGGGAAATAAAAATGTCGAAATTTAAAATATTGTTATTTGCAATTTTAATTTTATTTAATTTTAACGCATATTCAGAAACATTAGTTTCTTCTCAAAATTCTCCAAATGTTAATTCAAAAAAAATATTAAATTTTGCAAATACAGTAGGTATAAAAATAAAACAATCTTTAAAAAATGCTAAAACAAAAAAACAAAGACATGCTGTGATAAATTACCAACAGAGTAATTATAAATTTGTTTTAAACGCCGAAAATAATGCTGATGCTCAAATTTTAGTAGATTGTTCTGCTTGGGTAAGCAATGTGCTAGCAAATACTTTTCCAGATCTTTATAAACAAATGATGTTATTAAGTGAATCTGGAATGCAAAAATATTATAAAGCAAAATCAAAAGAAGATGAGATACAAGATGAAACAGATATTGATATTGAAGATACAGATAATAATGCTACTTCAACTCCACAAGCAGAATCTATAGACGATCAAGATTTTGATGATCCAGAAAATCAAGATGAAAGCATATCAGATCCTGATTTAGTAAAATACGGAGAAGAAGGAATAAAAGGCACATTAAGAGCTTATGTCTGGTTTAATATATTTAATGAAATATTAAGATCTAGAAATGCTCGTCCATTTGCTGACATAAACGCTTGGGTAAAAACTACAACACCAGAAATGATGAAAGAAGCCTTAAAAAAAAATCTATTCCCAGATGGAGGAACATATAACCCTGGCCAAAAAAGTGTCTTAATGAGTCAAAAAGTAAAAAGTTATAAAAAAAGATATAATTACTTTCAATTTATGCAAACTCCAGAATGGAAAGCAAATTTAGATGCAATAGCAAATAATTGGTCAGTTTTTAAATATGTAAAAAACTGGCGCAAAGGCGATATAATAGCAGTTTTATATAAATGGAATAAATTTAAAATAGAACATGCAATAAAAGAAAGTACTGGACACGTCATGTTAATGGTAAGCGATCCTAAAAAAATCATAAAGAAGAAAAAAACTTATTATGAATTTTGGGTAATGGATTCTGCAGGCGGGCCAAAAATAGATGATAAAATTAGAAAAAAAGGGGACTCTGGAGTTGGTATTGGCAAAATAATAGTTGCAACAGATAAAGACGGTTATGCACGAGGATGGAAACATATATATAAAAAATGGTACGACATAGATGGAAAAATTCTTGCAGGAAGATTAAGAGATAATGTTGTTAGTTAATATTTATTATTAATATAGAATTATTTTTGGGCAACAAATGTTGCCCTTTTTTTTTAGTCTCTCGATATACCCTGTTTTAATATATCATGTATATGAATAACACCAGTAACTAAATTATTATCATCAACAGTTACTAAACTTGTAATTTTAAAATTTTCCATAATTTTTAGGGCATCATAAGCTAAAATATTTTGGTTAATAATTTTTGGATTTTTTGTCATTATATCTTTTGCTGATAAATTAAAAACTGTTGGCCCAGCCTGAACTGATCGACGTAAATCACCATCGGTAATTATTCCCAATAATTTTTTATTATAATCAACAACAAGACCTAATCCCAATTTTTTACTAGATATTAAATATAAAATATCCTGAAAACTATTTTCTAAATTTAATAATGGCAAATCTTGATTAATAATTAAATTTTTAACTTTTAATAACAATCTTTTACCAAGCGCTCCTGCTGGATGTGCACGAGCAAAATCACTTTTGCCAAAATTTTTTAATTTACTTACTGCAACACTTACAGCATCACCAAAAGCCATTGTTAAAGTTGAACTTGTAGTTGGTGCCAAATTTAAATGGCAAGCTTCTTTTGTAAACGGCAAACATATATCCAAATTTACAAGACCAGAAAGAGGTCCTTTAGCACACGAAATTAATACTGTATAATTTTCATTATTTTTTAAAATAGAAAGAATTTGTTCAAGTTCTAGACCTGAGCCACTTTTTGATAAAGCAATAAAAAGATCTTCAGGTTTTAACATCCCCAAATCACCATGCATAGCCTGCGCAGGGTCCAAATATAGTGCTGGAGTTCCTGTGCTAGAAAAAGTTGCTACAAGTTTTTTTGCAACAAGACCAGATTTTCCCATTCCAGAAAAAATCACACGTCCAGAGGTATTTAAAATAGCATTTACTAAATCTACAGAATTTATTGGCAAATTATTTGCCAAATTTAAAATTGCATTAGCTTCAGTATATAAAACATCTATTAAATCTTGTTTTATATTATTAAAATTTTTAGCTGGAATTATATTTTCTTTAGAATTTTCAAGCATGATTATTCTTCTGGTAAGTCCTTAACAGCTTCATCCAAAAGAGCATTAATTTTTCTTTCTTTTTCTTTTTGTTCATCATAAAGAAATACTAAATTTGTTGCATATCTAGCCTGAATAATTTGAGCAAGCGCATGTCTTAACGAAGATTTATACATTTTTAAAATAGGCAAAGCTTTATCAAACTCAGCCTTATCTGTATATGTCGAAAAATATACAAAACAAATACCATAATCATTTGATAATGTTACGCGAGTAACAAAAACTTTGATTAAATCTGGTTCATCAAGAGCCAACGTTCTAATTAAATTTGATACTTCATGAAAAAAAAGGGAGGTTTTTTGCTCCCTTTTTCTATTTGATGGCTTAAAATCCATTTTTATTTACTTCTGTTCAAATAAGCTTCAGGATTTCTCATGTAGTTATTTTTTATAGCGCGCATTAATCTTTTACGTCTTTTTTGAGTTGCAGGTTCATGATAAACAACACGCTTCATATCACGAATAACGCCTTCACGTTCAGTCTTTTTTTTAAGCTGTCTTAAGCTTCTTTCAAGATTCTCGCCGACATTAACTTCTATGTTAAAAACCTTTTTCATTAGGTATAAACACCGCCTTTAATAATTTTAAATGTAATTAAAACAACTAACACTGGGTACATTATATGACAATTTTGGTATTTATACAAGGCGGTAATAAATAGATTCTAAAATACAAAAGTCATAGTACCCAATACCGTAGTATCTCTATAAACTCTACGACCACTTAAATGCGTCTGAAAGCCCAACCCAATCTGCAATCCTGGAGTAAAGCTATACTCAACTCCACCCTGCAAAATTGTAGCCCACCATTTTGAATTTTCTTCGTTAACACTTGGCACAAAATAGGCGTTTCGCTCAGAATCATGTTCTTGCATTGTTATCTTGTCTCTATTATGTCTTAAATATACAAAATCTAGATAAGCCGAAAAATGGTCTATAAATTCTGGTGCATACATAGATGCATCAAAATGCCATAATAAGCCTGGTTCTTTTTTAATATTGGCCTTCCATGGAAAAACACCCTGTTGCAATTCATGATTTGCAATACGTTGACCATCTAAATTTCTATCAAAAAAATAAGCTATGCCGCCACCAAAACCAAATTGTATAGTTCCAGGTAAATCAAAGTTTATTGCACCATCTACAGTAAGACCCCAAAAACCATTATTACCAGTTGGTAACGAAAATGCTGAATCTGGATTTTGTTCTTTACCGGTTGGCAGCCATGCACCTACGGCTAAATATGGTACTAAGCTTACTTGAAGTTCATCTTCATTATCCATTAAATCAAAGCTTGGACGTAAAAATAACTGTATAAACGTATCTTCTAACGTTGTTTCTTGATGAGCATAAGTATCAAGCCCTACTTCATCATAAATATCCTGCATAATATCCTGCTGGCGCATGTACTTATAAATATAATCAGGTGTAGTTACAGGTATAGCTTCATTTGGCCATGTAGGTTGAAAGCTTGTATCATTTACAAAATTTGGTGTTTGCTTGTAATCTACAAGTCCAGATTTAACATTTACCCCAATTCCCTTTTTAAAAACAAAATTTAAATCTAAACGTAAACCATATTTTTCGTAATCTGTATAAGTTTTGGCAAAATATTTATTAAATGTTGCCTGATCATATTGTGTTATATCTGTAAAAGAATAATCTAAACCTTCATAATCATAAGTAGTTGGATTCACTACCGGATTATTTTCGGCCAAATTATCTAACACTCGCCAGGCATCACTTATTTTTGGGTAGCTAGATCTTGTTGCTGCATTAGGTATATAAGTTGTCGCTACTGCTGCAGGCTCCAGCACAAAAGTTTTATTTGTAGGTGCAGCCTTTATTTGATTATCTTCAACGCCATAAAAAAGACCAAAAATGTTCCAGCGCCCAAAAATATCCCCCGTAGGAGTTTTTGATCCATCAGCATCATTTGCTCCATTAGGCCCACGCGAATATGCAGCATGCTGATAAAATGGAGTCAAGTTTAAACTGACATTAAATTTATCATCCATTTTATGTTTAAAACGATCAATACCTCTTATAGTATGCATTACAAATGGATCGTACTGATTATACATTGGTACAGAGTATAAATTTAAGTTTATTAATAAAATAAAAATTAAATTTATTAAAAATAAAATTCGCTTATAAAATGCCTGAAAAAAATTCATTATCTTTCCCTTCTAAAATTTTAAAGCAAAATTAGCTTTCTTAATTTTTATACTTTTTTTATATCAATAAGAGATTATTTAGGTCAAGAACTATATAATTTTATAAATATTATTCTTTTATGTTAACGATTTTTTTGCTAGTTTAAAAAGTAGTTTTATAGTGTTTAATTATTTTATTTTATTTATTATTTTAATTTTTATGTACAGCAAATATTATACTGCTAAAAGTTTAAAATCCATGACCTGGTTTATATTTGGCGTTTTTAGAAACGAAGAAAATGTAGCGTTTGGAAGAACTCTAGATAAAAATGAATCTTTATTAGAATTTTTTGTATCCCCAAATTACGAAGCACACTTTTTAAAAGTTGCAAATTACTTATCACAAAAGGGATATCTTTTCGAGCTTAAGGAAAAAGTAAATAGATTAAAATAAACAAATTTGTTTTTCGTGATTTTTAATTAAATTATTTTTTGCCTGAATTTTACCCAAAAAACTTTTTCTATGAATTATAGATATCCCATTACTATTAATTATATTTAAATGCTCACTGGTGCCATAGCCCTTATGAGCTTTAAAATTAAATTCAGGAAATATATTATTTATTTTGTCCATTAAATTATCTCTAAATACTTTTGCTACAATAGAAGCCGCCGCAATAGATGTAGAATAAGTTTCGCCTTTTGGAAAATGGTAAAATTCAAGCCCATTCTTTAACCCTTCGACTACGTGGCAGGCCACTGCGCTCAGGGCGAACGGGCTTAACGGCATGGCATCACTAAGTACAAATTCAAGATCTAAAATATTAAATTTATTTTGATAAATTAATTGCAAAAGTGCTTTTTGCATAGCTAATTTTGTTGCTTGATAAATATTAAACTTATCGATTTTTTTGTGATCAAAAATAGCAATAGAATAAAAACAGTTTTTATTAATCCAAACAAAAGCCTCTTCGCGCTCTTGCTTGGTCATAATTTTAGAATCTTTTAAATTGTTATAATTTGTATTAACAGGCAAAACACAAGCTGCCGTTACAACCGGACCGGCAAGGCACCCCCTGCCAACTTCATCAAGGCCACAGACAAGCTTATTATTTTGCCAAGCTTTATTTTCATAAAAATTTTTAGTCAACTTCATTTAACAAATCTTTAATTCAGGTAGGGTAATATTCAAAAAATAAAAATTATTTATTTATTCTATTTGACACAATATATTTTAATTACAATAATAACACAAGATAATTTTTTATTAATAAATTGAGGAGAATTTCTATGTCAACAACCCAGCTTAGAGTAAAAGAACTACTACGCGAAAGAGGATGGACAACAAAGGTTTTGGCAGAAAAGACAGGAATGTCAGAAAGTTATTTAACGCATATTAAAAATGGAACCAGAAGATGGAACGAAGATTCATTGCGCAAACTTTCTACAGCATTTGACCTTTCGCCTATAGATCTTTTTGTACATAAAAAATCTAGAACAGATGAAGTATCAACAACTGTTAAAATGCCAGAAAGTGCCAATGTAGAACTTCAGTTAAAAGCTGTACCTGTTGTTGGCCAAATTCCTGCGAATCCATCTGCATATAATAATCAAATGGTTCAAGTAACATCCGGATTTAAAGATGTATTTGTTCCTGTATTTAATATTACAGATGACGCAATGTTCTGCCTTTATATAAAAAATAATTCTATGGCTCCAAATTTTATAAAGGGAGATTATTTAATTGTCTCTCCAGAAAGTTGGACCAGATCTGGTGATATTGCAGCTGTAGAATATACAGCAAATAATAGCAGCACACCAACAAGAGCAATAATGCAAATTACATACATGGATGATTTTATTGTTCTAGAATCTGTAAATCATAAAACTGCACCTATTGCTTTAGTTAAGGGAAAAGATAGTTTTAGAGTTATTGGTAAAGTAATACACAGATATCAAAAACTTGGCTAAATCATGGCTAAATAATGGCTGATGCATACGCAGAAATTATAGAAAGTAATTTAAATAGTTTTATAGCGCAAAGTTGGGATTATAAAATTTGTCCCAACTTTGCATCACTTGTTCAAACTGAATCTAATAATAAAATAATTTATGGTATTATCACAAGCATACAAACAAGCACAACTGATCCTATGCACTACCCATTTACATATAAAAAAACTCAAGAAGAATTAAAAATAGATAATCCAGAAATTTTTGAATTTTTAAAAACTATATTTACAGTTAATATAATAGGTTATAAAGAAAATAATAATAATTTTATAGAATATTGCACTCCTCCAGAACCTGCTTTAATACATTCTTTTATTGAAAACTGCAATCCAGAAATTACTCAAGAAATTTTTTTAGATAAAAATAATAAATTTTTAAATTTGTTATTTTTAAGTGAAATACAAAATATAGATGAATTATTAATTAATATTTTAAAAAATTTAAAAAATAATAATTTAATTTCTCAAAAATATATGCACAATTTTTGTAACAAATACTCACTATTAACAAACAATGATTATAAAAGATTAAAATTATTTTTAAACAGAATTACAGAAATTTAAGTTAATAAAAAATCCCAGTTATTCACTGGGATTTTTTATTAATTATAAAATATATTTTTATATATTATTTTATCTACTAATAGAGCAATAAGCCAAAAGAGCCATAGATCTTGCTATTTTTATTTGATTAGAAAGTTCTCTTTGATGATGAAAACAATTTCCAGAAACTCTTGATGGTAATATCTTACCACGTTCTGTTAAAAAATTTCTTAACAAATTAATATTCTTATAATCTAAAAATTCTTCCTGCTCTGCATCAGAACAAAATCTACAATGCTTTTGACCAACAAAGCCTTGTTTACGAATTTTCTTTTTTAATAGTCTTGAACTAACTTTTAATTTAAATTTTGACATATTTACCTTTCTATTAAACTAAATTAAGCAGCATCACCATCATCTTGAGAATCTAAAAATTTATCAATTTTATTCTCTTTTATAAAAGAGTCTAAATTGCCAACTCTAGAATTCACAGATTCAGGCTTTCTATATTCTGCGCCCTTTTTAGCATCTAACCTTACAGTAACATGTCTTAAAGAAATTTCGTTATATTTCAATCTAAAAAAAGATTCGATTTCTTTAAAAAGACCTGTTGCAGACTCTTGAGGAATTTCATAACGAATTAAAACATAAACACCATAATCATTATGCTTTACAGTGTATGCTAAACGTTGTTTGCCCCAATTGTCAAAAATAACAAGTCGGCCCTTAAATTGGGCTGTGATATCATCAAAATACTTTTCCAACATATCAAGTTCATCTTTTGTAACATGACTATTGGCAAGTACTAATGTTTCGTAACGTAACATAATACAGATTCTCCAAAAAATTATATAAATTTCATAAGGAGATAGCCAAAACATTTGGCTAACGGGATCCTTAAACGTGACTATAGATTATCAAAATAAACGTTAAATGCAAACACTTTTTCTTTTATATACAACAAAAAAGCCCCTAAAAAAAAGGGGCTTTTTTGAGCTAATTTTCTAAATAAGTGAGATTTTACACACTTAACTAATTTTTTATAACATTTTTTGATATCTAAAAATAACTTTACCAATTATTCTAAAATTATCTTTTCCACGAACTAATGCTTTTGGAGCAGTTTTATGGTTTACAGACTCTAATACTACAAAGTCATCCATATAATTGACCTGCATTATACATCTTTGTTTTGCTTCTTCATCACCAAATTCAACAGCAACTATATCACCTGATCTAGTCCATGTTGCAGGAGAAATTACTAAAAAATCACCTTTAACAAATTTGGGAGACATAGCATTATCTTGCACTTCTAATGCAAAGATATTTTCATCATCTGATCCTAATACAGGAACGAATTTATCATTATTGCCTGCGGCAACTTGCATCAACCTATTATTGTATTTTGTCGGTTCTGCTGGAATTTCGTTAACAACAGGTGCTACATACATCTGTAAATTAACATTTTCCAAATCAGTAATCGCAATATCAACAACTGGCATTCCAAGTCCTGGCGTAGTACCATCGCTTTCTTTTCTTGATAATAATATCTCTGATGGGTGCAATTCAAAAGCTATTGCAAGCTTTTTTAATGCGTCTTCATTCCATCGCCTTGTTCCATTTTTGATATGTGTCAAATAACTTTCCGACATACCGGTCTTTTCTGCCAAAACCTTAGTCGTCCAGCGCTTTTCTCTTAAAAGCTCCTTGACTCTTAATTTAGTTGAAATCATGATAACCTCCAAAACATTACAAACTAAATTATTGTATATTCAATCATAAATAAAAAGCTTTTAAGCCTTTTTAATTATTTTCATAATAGAATGATTATTTCTTATGGACAAATGCTAAACTCAAAAATCCCTAAAAAATTACAATTAATGCAGTTTTTTTAAAAAAAATAAATAGTTTCTAATAGAAATCATGTTTTTTAAATAAAATCGCTTATTCTTGATTTAAAAGCCCAAAAACATACTCTTTTGAATCAAAAACATTAAAATCTTGTAGTTTTTCACCAAAACTTACGTATAAAATGGGCAAATTAAGCTGTGATTTAATAGCAAAAACCATACCACCCTTACCAGTTCCATCTAATTTAGTTAAAACAGCACCATCAAGATTTATAACTTCTTTAAATATTTTTGCCTGTTCAAAAGAATTTTGGCCAAGCATAGCATCTATAATTAGCCAACTTGATAAATTAACGTGAATCTCTCCTAATGCTTTTGCTATAACACGCTTAACCTTTTCGAGTTCGTGCATTAAATTTACTTTTGTTTGCAACCTTCCAGCTGTGTCTATTATTATATGATCATAATTTTCAGTTTTAAATTTTATAATAGCGTCATAAACTACGCCCGAAGCATCACCAGCTTTTGATGGTGCAAATACAGTAACATCTATTTTTTTGCCCCATTCTTGTAATTGCTCTACAGCCGCAGCTCTAAATGTATCTGCAGCAACAAGTAAAACTTTTTTGCCATCTTGCTTTAATTTGTTAGCAAGTTTTGCAGCAAATGTTGTTTTGCCAGTCCCATTTATCCCAACAAGTAATAATATTTTAGGGGTATAATTTATATTATTATTTAAATCACTATTTAAAATATCTTGCAAAATTACAGATAGCTCTTCTTTTACCTGAGCCATTTCACTTATATTTTTATTTTTTATCTTATTTTTTAAATTTTCTATAATTTTTTCTGTTGTTTTTATCCCAGTATCAGCACTTATAAGTAATATCTTTAATTCTTCAAAAAATTTATCGTTAATATTATTATTAGAAAAAATAGAATCAATTTTGGCTGTAAAATTATTATAAACTTTAGTTATCTTGTCTTTTATGAATTTAAACATTATTATATTTCCCCGAGATTAATTAATAAATTTCACACGTAATTTACAACATAAAGTTAATAAAAGTAAGAGCATTTATGAACAAAGTTTATTTTACAAAATTTTTAACAATAATAACTATAATAATAACTATCTTTAATATTTTTGCACTAAATGCACAATCAAGAAAATATACTCAAAAAGAACTTCTTTATTTTGCTCAAAGAAATTTTTCAACAAAAATTTATCTTGATGATAATTCTGAGTTAACCTATTACATATTAAACAAAGAATTTGAGCGCGCCTGGAATTTAATATCTATTTATAATGCAAACGTAGACCAAAAAAATATTAAGGGAATAACCCCTTTAATGGTTGCATCCAAAATGAATGCAAAAGATTTAATAGATCCAATAGTATTAAATTCAAAATATTTTGATTTAGAAACAAAAAAATATATAAACTGTACAAAAACACATGATAATGACGGTCAAAGCGCTTATGATCATGCAATGCTTAATGAAAATTATGAATTTGCTAATATTTTAAAAAATAAATATGGTATAACAAGTGGTATAGGTTTAGATTAAAAAGTTTAAATATTTAATTTATTTTTTTGGAGAGAGTATGAAAGTAGTAAAAATATTGTTTATATTATGTTTTATTCTTACAACAAAAAAGCTAACCTCTTTTAATATGCCAAGCTTAAATAATATAAAAAATCATTTAGAACAAAATGCACAAAACATGGTAAAGCTAACAAAAGAAAATTTGCATGAATATGTAAAATTCGGCAAAGATTTTGTAGCAACAAAAGAAAATATAGAAAGCATTATAATAACTCCAGAAAAAATTTTACTTAATAATATAAATAATAAGCTAAGTAAATTTAACTGGTGTATAGATATAGATCTTATAAATTTGATTTTAAATAATAATAATAATAATAATATTTTAAATTTTATTAATAATAAAATAATAAACCTACACCCCAATATTAAATTCCCAATATTATCTCTGGGAAAAGATATTCAAGACGAAGTATTAATACTCGAAGAATCTAAAAAAGAAATACAAGATTTTATAGAAAAAGAGCAAAAATTAAACACAAACAGATCTCAAGAAAACTTGATAAATAACTTAAATAAAATTATAGAATTAGAAAAAAACTTAGAAATAATTGCAAGCTATATTAATACAGAATTAAGTAAATAATGAATAATAACTTAATTAAAATTTTAAATAATATAAAAATAAAATTAAAAACAAATACTTCAAGTGAGCATGAAGCAGAGCAACAAGCAATATGGCTACTAGAGCATATAACCCAAAAAAAATATTTAAAATTATTAACACAAGATTTAATATTAAATAAAAAACAAGAAGATAGTTTAAATAAATACATAAAAGAAATAATAACTAAACATAAACCCATACAGTATATTATTGGTAATATTAATTTTTTAAACTTAATTATACAGGTAAAAGAACCTATTCTTATACCAAGACCAGAAACTGAAGAATGGGTTGATTTTACAATTAAATACTTAAATGAAAATTTAGAAAAATATTATAAAAATCAAACAATAAAAATTCTTGATTTATGTACCGGTTCAGGTTGCATAGCCCTAGCATTAGCAAAAAATATACCAAATTCACAAGTTACTGGAATAGATATAAATCCAGAAGCTATCAAACTGGCTAATAAAAACAAAAAACTAAATAACATAAATAACATAAAATTTATAGTTTCTAATTTTTACGAAAATTTAGAAAATCAAAAATTTGATTTTATTTTTGCAAATCCGCCATATATATGCGAAAGCGAATGGCAAAATCTAGATAAAAATGTAAAAAACTGGGAAGACAAAAAAGCTTTAGTTGCAGATAGTAATGATTGCTTATTTGCATATAAAAATATTATAAATAATGCAAAAAATCACTTAAATATTAATAATATTTTTACAAAAAACAAACTATCACAAGTTTTTCTTGAAATTGGCACCGAACAAGAAAAAATTATAAAATTACTATTAGAAGAAAAAGGCCTTAAAAACATAGCTTTTCGCAAAGATTTAAACAAAACAACACGACTAGCTCTTGCTTCTATTTGAAATATTATGTAAAAATAACGTACAAATCAGCATTTTAACAATAGGCAAAAGTCACCTCTTTTGACAAAATAACCAAAATCTATTAGATTACTTGATGTAATTAAATGAAATTGTGTATAAATAAATTGTGGGGGAGTAATTTAAAATACACAGGTATTTTTACCTAATTTAAGGATATTAATTTATGAAATTTAAATTTGTTTTAAAAACTGTATTAGTATTAACTTGTGCATTAACAATTTCTAATACTTACGCAGACAAAAGCAATAGACAAAGCAAATATCAAAAACACTTAATAAGTAAATTTGATATGGTAACTGATGCTGTTAATGATATAAACAAAATTAATACTCAAATTCATCCATATAAAATATGCAAAACATATAAAATAGCTGGATCAAATACATTAGAAGAAAAAACAGTAATTCACTATGCTGAATACAGAAAAAAACCAGATACATCTAAAAAAACAATAAAAACAAATACTTCTGTATTACAAGCCAATGAAATATCTTTTGTTTACAATTCTAAAAAAGATAAAAATCATGTAATGCAAACAAGTAGAAATCCTAAAATAGATACAAGAATTGCATTAAATCAAAATTCTAGAAAAGCTTAAGTTTTAAAAACTTAAATTTAAATCACAATCTAATTATAAATAATCAGGAGAATACTTTGGAAACAAATAATAAAAAAAATAACATTTTTTCTATTATAAAAAATATATTTATAGTTTTAATTTTATTACAATTTGTACCCAGCGCAATTTATAATATAAAAAAAGCTTTTACAAAATACACTCAACCAAAAGCTCTTGTAGGTCAAATTAATATTTCTGGCGTAATTACAGATTCTACATTTTATGTAAAAAATATAAAAAAATTTTTACGCGATCCAGAAATTAAAGCTCTTTTTGTTAAAATAGAATGTCCAGGGGGAACACCAGGTTCAAGCCAAGCTGTTTATGAAGAATTAAAAAAGTTTAAAGAAGAAAAACCTGTAGTTGTTTTAGTCGAAAATCTTTGTGCATCAGGCGCTTATTATATTGCATGTGCCGCAAATCAAATAATATCTCCAGCAAGTTCTTTAATTGGTAGTATTGGCGTATATATGCAAGTACCAAATGTTAAAGAATTACTAGATAAATGGAATATAAAGTTTAAATTTATAAAAACAGGCAAATTTAAAACTGTAGGTAACCCATTAGAAGATATTAATTCTGAAGAAATTAATTATTTACAAGAATTATCTAACGAAAATTATAATCAATTTACTAAAGACGTTGCAGTATCAAGAAAACTTGATATTAAAAATGTTAATATCTGGGCAGATGGACAAGTATTTTTGGCTACTAAAGCATTAAAATTAAACTTAATAGACCAAATTGGTTCTTTTACAGATGCCGAAAATACAATTAAAAAACTTGCAAATATAGAAACAGAAATTAAATTTGTACAAGCACAAAAAAAGCATGGCTTATTAAGCTTGCTTACTCAAGATGATGATAACGATCAAGATTTAAGTTTATCTTCTAAAATTGCAACTTTTTTACACGAAGTTTATTTAAATTTAGTAAACAAAAGCAATATTACAATATAATTACAAGTTATCTTTTAAAATTTTTCGTGGCTTACTGCCCTGCGCAGGAGCAAGTAGGCCATCCATTTCTAATTTTTCTATAATTCTAGCTGATCTATTAAATCCAATTCTATATCTACGTTGCAAACCTGATATAGAAATTTCTTCTATATTTTGTATAAAATCTAAAACATCTGGGTATAAATCATCCTGAATATTTTCCATTTCTGTTTTTGACATTAAATTTAAAGTTTCATTTAAATCTAAATATTCAGGTTCAGCCTGTGATCTTAAGTAACTTGCAAGTTTTTCTATCTCTTTTCCAGAAACATATGATCCATGAATACGTTGCAAATCCGAAGAGGCAGAACTCATATAAAGCATATCGCCTCGACCCAATAATTTTTCTGCACCAGCACAATCAATTATAGTGCGCGAATCTATCTTAGAGCTTACCCTAAATGCTATTCTTGATGGAAAATTAACTTTTATTAATCCAGTTATAACATCAACAGAAGGTCTTTGCGTTGCTAATATCATATGTATACCTGCAGCGCGTGCCATTTGAGCAATACGAGCAATATGAATTTCTATATCTTTTCCGGCCACCATCATAAGGTCAGCTAACTCATCTATAATTAAAACTATATATGGCATAGATTCTAATTTTTTATCGTCTTGAGCCAATTCCTGATATTCTTTTATATTTCTAGCTCCAGTCAAAGACATTTTATCGTACCTTGTTTCCATTTCTTGAACTAGCCATTTTAAAACAGGGCTAGCTTGTCTAGGGTTGGTAATTATAGGGAATAATAAATGTGGAATATCTTTATATGGTGCAAATTCTAATCTTTTTGGATCTATTAAAATAAGTTTTAAATTATCTGGTTTAAAATTAGAAAGTAAACTTACTATCATTGTATTTAAACCAACAGATTTACCAGATCCTGTAGAACCAGCAACAAGTAAGTGTGGCATAACAGATAAATCCTGAATTACAGGATTACCAACAACATCAACACCAAGAATAACTGGCAAGCCTGTTTTAAAATTACCAAATTCTTTTGTTTTAAAAATATCAGATAACAAAACACTTTGTCGTATTTTATTAGAAATTTCAAATCCAACAACGCTTCTGCCTGGAATTGGAGCTACAATTCTAATACTTACAGCCATTAAAGCTAAAGCTAGATCATCTTCTAGAGCAATAATTTTGCTAATTTTACTATCTATATCTGGTTTATATTCAAAAAGAGTGATCACAGGACCCGGTTTTATTGCCGTAACCTTTCCCTTTATACCAAAATAACTCAACTTTTCTTCTAAAAGTTTACCCTTTAAAATACCTTCTTCTTCTAATTGTTTTTTATTTTTTTCGTCTTCACTATTAATAGACAAAAATAAATTTAAATCTGGCAAAATATAATCAATAAATTTTTTAGTATTTTTATTATTATTTAAATTTATAGTTAAATTATTATTAATATCTGAATTATCTAAACGCTCTTTTAAATTTAAACTAAAAATATTTTTGGAAAAAACTGTATTTGGCAAAAGTAAAAAAGAAAATTTATGAAAATTATATGCCCTGCTACAATTAAAAATTAATTTTTCTTTGAATTTTTCGAATTTTTCTAAATTTAGCACATGTATTACATTTGCATTATCTATAATTTGTTCAACATTTTCTCTATTTATATTTATATTATTTATATTGATATTTTCAAAATTATTTAAATTATTATTTTTTCTAAAAATTTTATTAAATAAATATTTAGTACCTAATTTTATATTAACCCAAATTAAATTTAAGCTATATAACATAAATTTGCCTAAATAAATAAATGATAATTTTGTTATATTTAATAAAGCAAAAAAGCTAAATTGAATTAGACTTAAAAAAGTTAATAATATTAATTTAAATAGATATTTAAATGATATATTAAAAACTATAATACTAGAAATAAATAATAGCGATAAATTTAATATTATAAATCCTGAAATACTTATATAGTGAGTTAAAAAATTACAAAACCTACTACCAAAAAGACCACCAGGATAAAAGCCCATAAAATCTAAATCTATTAAATAAAAAAACGAAGCCACAAAAAGTGTAAGTGCATAAAAAGAAGTAATTCTATAACTTTTTTTATACCCTTCTGGCTCTACAAAAAAGATATATGCTATATAAATAAAACTAAAAACAAATAAATATGCACTAAAACCCCATAAATAAAAAAACAGTGCTGCTAAATTTGCACCAAATTGACCACATAAATTTTTAACTGGCTCATTGCTTGATATAACATGAAACCATGACGTATCTTGTTTATTAAAAGACATTAACGCAAATAAAGAAATCAAAAAAAATGCACTTAATAATATAGAAAAAATTTCGTATTTATATTTTAAAAAATTAACTTGTTGTTTATAAAGCTTTATTTTTGACTTATTCTTATTAAACTCAAACATTTTATGCTCCCTTTTTTTTTATTTATAGTCATCTGTTTATTATGCAAATTTATTATGTAAAAATAATAGGGAGTTTAAAAGATTCTATAATATCTTTTAAAACAAAGCGTTTTTATATTTATTTTTTTTATAATTCTTGAAATTTATCTATTTCAAATTTTGGTTCAAAGTCTTTTGTAAAAGAACCTTTACCATCTATTTTTAATAACTTTATTTTTTGATATAAAGTACTTCTTGAAATACCAAGAACTTGTGCGGCCCTAAAATAGTTATAACTTACCTCTTGAAGTACTAGTTCTATAACATATTTTTCAACTTCTTCTACTATTAATGGATATATATTACCTTTTTCGTACTTAGAAATACCTAAAACCATTTTTCTGATATCTCTTTTTAGTAAATCATATAATGAAAGTGACATAAATACACCAATCCCCTCTTTTTTGTTTAATATTTTTTAGTTAATAAAATAATTTAAATAAAAATAATCCAAAAAACAAAACTGTGATCCAGTTTTTATTTTATAATCATTAGTGTACAGAAAATCATGGTAACTTGACAACTGATTTATTGAATTTTTTTTCCAATCACTTTTAATAAAATTATAAGGCAAGCCAAAAGAAACTGATTTTGCCTTCGCAAAATTATTATTATTTAAATATTTAACAACAAAATAAGCCCTATATAATTTTTCTGACCAAAATGAAAGCCAAAAAACATCTGGATAATCTTTATTTATTTGAACCCAAATATTAAAAAACTCTTTCGCATTTTTTTCAAAAAAATATTTAGCTAATAAATTTAAAGATGGCGAATTTTTGCCAATTAAAAGTGTTAAATAATTTATTATATTTATATCTGGTTCAGCTTTTATTAAATCAAGATAATTAACTAAAATAGATAACTGATCAAGATTAATATTATTATCTAAATTTAAAAAAACTTGTTTTATTAATGCTATTTTTTTATTTGTTAATTTAATCTCAAAAAAATTTAATATATTAATTATGCTATCTAGATCAAGATTATCACTTAGTTCTATAATATTTAAATTATTTTTATCACTGGATTTAAAAATGCTTGCACTTTTTTCTTTATCTAAATAAAAAGCTATAAAATGTGGGCCTGTATAATTCAAAAGCAAATCTATTTCTTTTTGTACTAATTTTGCCTGCATACAATCACCCAGCCAATAAAAATATTTTTGGCCCAAAAATGTTTGTGCCAAATTAGATTGAATTTCACGCTTTTCTAGCGAATCTATAATTAAATTTCTATATTGTGCCGGTAATTTATTTTGGTTTTGTAAAAAAGAAAGTAATCTAGATAAAAATAAAATATAATAATTTTCACCTGTAAAACATATTGTTCTAAAGTTTATATTTTCGTTATTTTTTATTTCATCTAAAAAGTCTAAAAGTTTCATTTATATTAATTCTCTAAAAAATATTTTCTAAAATATCGTTCTATTTTAAGAACAGCTCTTTGTATCAAATTTTTATATTCAAAATCAAAAAATGCTGAATTATTTAATGGATCTTTAGCCACACTTACAAGACGCGATATTTCAAACTCTTTTTCTGCTATTAATTTATTTTCTGGTGAAAATAATTGGCAATCAAATTTTAATCCTATTCTAACATTATAAATTAATAAGTCTCGTGATATAAAATTTTCTACAGGCTCTAATTTTTTTAGATTTATTTTTATTTTAAAAGAATTTTTATCATGCGTAGATAAAGGATAACCAGAACGCATATAATATTTAAATAATATATCATAAAATATGCTGGATATATTTTCAAAAACCAAGCTATTACTTGGCATTGTTATAAATACAGGATGTTTTATTTTTTTACTGATAATATTTCTAGAAAAATGCTTATATGCACAAGATGGCAATATAAATAAAATTAATAAAATAAATTTTATTTTTTTAAAATTATTATTTAGCATTTAATTTTCTACAGCTATTTCAGAAGATAACGTCGTTGTTACCCAGGATGGTTCGAAATAACCCTTTGATTTATCACTAATAAAGTTTCCTACATAACTACCCTCAACTGGGTCATACCAAAAATTCTGAATATGCTTTTTTATTTTTCTGCCATTATCAAATTCATAATTATATTGCCCATATTCATCATATCCATCACATACATGATCATGTCCCAAAATTAATTCATTTATATTATTTTCTATTAAATATTTTTCTAAACAACTAAGCTCAATAGGTTTTATATTAATGCCCCTATCAACATAACTATTACTTAATATATCACCCCAAATAAAATAGTTAGATTCGTCTTCTATAATTAATCCATTATATAAAGAAATTAAACGATTTTTATTAATATCTTTGAATTCAAATTTTATGTTTATATCAGGACAACCATGAGCTAATTGTACAGTTTTTTGGCTAGAACAAACAAATGCCGTAACTGGTAATTTTTTTAATGTTAATAAAACAGTGTTATATAAAATTGTTATTTCTTTAGCATCAATATCATCTTTATTTAAAAATTTATTACAAAATTCAGGAGCAAAACCATACCGCCCCGCAACATCCTGCGTTTCATGATTACCTCGCAATAAAATCACTTTATCAGGATTTTTAAGATACAAGCTTATTAGCAAATATAAAACTTCAATACCAAAACTGCCCCTATCTATATAATCACCTGTAAACGCAATTATATTGTCACCAATAATATTAAGTTGATCATCTATTATTTTATCTTCAAGTAGCTTTCTTAAATTTATTATTAAATGATAAACACTTCCATGCAGATCACCACAAGATTTAATTATTGCACTATTACTTACAACATTACATTTGGCATAACAAAAGCTAGCATTATCTGTATTTAAATTAGAATTATTTTCTGGTAATTGATTTATAACTTCACTATCTAATTTTAGCCCTAAATTATTAAATAAATTATTAAATAGAATTTTAAATTCATCTTGATAGGCAAAACCCATTTTGTGAAAATCTTGAACTTCTTGATTAAAAACTATATCACTCAATATTTTTTCGTGAGTTATCGCAAAAATATTAGAATTTAAAAAATTTAAAATTACAATAAACAAAATAATATTTATTTTTTGTATAATTTTAAATTTTTTCATGAATTTTCCAATATTATTTTATTTTAACATTTTATTCTAAATTATTATTCAACCTGTTTGCCAAGCTAAATAATGGCACTTTATTTTCTTTATTATTATTTATATTTATATTATTACTTAAATTTAATTTATCTATATATTCAAAAACTTGTTTAATGCCAGAAATGGCAAGATTTTTTAATTCTTCAAAGTCTTGCATAGATAAAGGCTCTTTTTCTGCAGTGCCCTGAATTTCTATTAATTTACCAGAACGTGTAAGCACAAAATTAAAGTCAGCGCCAGCTGAACTATCTAGAGAAAAATCTAAATCTAAATAAAATTTTTCGCCAACTTTGCATAATTTCACGTGAATTATTTCTTCTTTAAATAATTCACGTGAAATTATTCCCAATTCTAACCATCGAGCCTGCGCTAATTTTAATGCAACGCTAGCAGCAGAAATGCATGCAACACGCGTTCCACCATCTGCAGTTAAAACATCGCAATCTATATTTATAGTTCTATCTGGAAATGCCGAAAAATCTATTACTGAACGTAAAACCCTACCAATTAATCTTGAAATTTCTACACTTCGACCATTTTTATTATTAGAATTAGATTCACGCATAATTCTTTTAGATGGAGCACATGGCAACATGGCATATTCAGCTGCAAGCCACCCTTGTTTTTGCCCTTTTAAAAATTGAGGTACGCCATCTTGCATAGAAACAGATACCAAAACTTTTGTATTACCTGATTCAAATAATACAGAAGCTATAGCATTGCCAAAAAGATCATATTTTAAATTAATTGGACGGATCATATTACTGACCCGTCCAGAATTTTGATTTATTTTCATAAATTAAATTATTTTTTTTACTTTTTAAGATCTGGAGCTATTAAAGATATTCTTCCAGAATCTGGATCATAATTTTGAACTTTTACTTTTAATGTATCACCTGTTTTATATTTTGAAGTAAAATCATGCTGCAAACTCTTGTCTATATTTGATACATGCAAAAGACCATCTTTGCCTGGAACAAGTTCAACAAAAACACCAAAATCTGTAAAACGTCTGATTATTCCATCAAAAACAGAACCTACTTCAAGTTCACCGGCCAAAATACGAATCCATTCTTGTGCCTTTTTAGCACCAACAGAAGTTTTTGCATAAACAAAAACAGATCCATCGTCTTGAATATCGATTTCTGATCCAGTTTGTGCAATAATTTCTTTTATCATTTTTCCGGCAGGCCCAATAATTGCACCAATTTTATCTGTAGGGACTTTAAATGTTGTAACACTTGGAGCATAAGGCGAAAGCTCTTTTCTAGGTGTTGGCAACACAGCTGACATTTTTTCTAGTATAAAAAGACGACCTACTTTTGCATGATCTAAAGCTTTTTTTAATACATCTTTTGTAAGCCCAGATTTGGCCTTTATATCCATTTGTATAGCCATAATACCAGCTTTTGTACCAGTAACTTTAAAATCCATTAATCCAAGAGCATCTTCCATACCCAAAATATCTGTTAATACATGAAAATCATTATTGCTATCTTTTATAAGTCCCATAGCAACGCCAGAGACTAAATCACGAACAGGAACACCAGCATCCATTAAACCCATTGTTGTAGCACAAACAGTTGCCATAGAAGATGAACCATTAGATTCTAATACATCAGAAATAACTCTTATTGTATATGGAAATTTTTCACTATTAGGCAAAACATTTGTAAAAGATTTTTCAGCCAAATAGCCGTGACCGATTTCGCGTCTTCCAACACCACGCATAGGCTTTACTTCACCTGTCGCAAATGGAGGAAAATTATAATGCAACATAAATTTTTTCTCTATAGTTTCGCCTGCAAGATGTTCTATTTTTTGAGCATCTTGAGCTGTACCAAGAGTAACACTTGCCAAAGCTTGTGTTTGACCTCTAGTAAATAATGCTGAACCATGAGCACATGGCAAATTTGCAACATCTATAGATATTTGTCTAATTTCATCAAGACTTCTACCATCAACTCGTTTATTTTTTTTAGCAATTAAATTTGGCAAATCTTCTTTTAATAAACTATTAAATAAATATAACAAAATAGATTCTGCTATTTGCTCTTCTTCTAATTCTTTTTTAAAATTTTCTATTAAATCTTTTTCTAGTTTAGCCATAGCCATATCGCGTTCTTTTTTATCTTCAACAAAAAGAACTTGTGAAAAACCTGGCTTATAAAAATTATTTATTTTCTCTTTCCAAAGATCCCAATTTAGATTTGTTTTAATTTCTTCGTCTATTATATTTAATTCTTTTTTAATATTTAATTGCCAAACTATTTGCTCTTTTATTAATTCATGAGCCTTAAATATTAAATCTATTAATTCTTCTTCAGATAAATTATCAGCATAACCTTCGACCATGCAAATACCATCTTGAGTACCAGCAATTACTAAATGCGAATTAGAAGTTAAAAGATCTTTATAAGAACTATTAAATTTCCAAGAATTATTAATTTTGCAAGCTTGTACAGCACCAACTGGCCCCATAAATGGTATATTTGGTGCCAACAATAAAGAAAGTGATGAACCAATTATAGCAAGAACATCTGATGGGAATTCTCCATCGTAAGAATATACAGTAGAAAGTAATTGAACTTCGTTAAAATATGAAGATGGAAATAATGGTCTTATTGGTCTATCAATAAGACGCGATATTAACACTTCGTGATCTGAAAGCTTACCTTCTCTTTTTACAAATCCACCCGGAATTTTTCCAGCAGCAGCTGTTTTTTCTCTATATTCAACTGTTAATGGAAAAAAACCCATAAAATCCGCTTCATTTTTTGTCGCAACAGCAGTAGACAAAACAATATTATTACCAGATTTAATCCAAACTGAACCATCAGCTTGTTTTGCATACTTACCTATTTCGACTTCTATTCCCGCAGATTCTAACTTAAATGTTCTTTGCATAATTTAATTATCCTAGTCTTTTAGCTTAGCAACCAACTGGTCATAAGCATTTTTATTAACTCTTTTTAAATAATTTAAAAGAGTTTTTCTTTTTCCAACTAATTTTAATAAACCCAATTTTGAATGATTATCTTTTGGATTTAATTTTAAATGTTCTGAAATTTGTTCAATTCTTTCTGTAATTATGGCTACTTGAACCTGTGATGATCCTGTATCATTTGCAGATTGAGCAAATTTGTTTATTACATTTTGTTTTACTTGCTTATTTAACATTGAAAAAATACTCCGACATAATTTAAAAAATTCTTTAACTACCACAACTTTATAAAATGGTAGGCGCGAGCGGATTCGAACCGCTTACCCTCGCTACGTCAAAGCGATGCTCTACCAACTGAGCTACGCGCCTAAACCAAATTTTTATTCCAAAGATATATTTTCTAAGGTAACTTCAAGTTCTTCTTCTTCTCGAGCTCTCTTTTCTAGCTCAGAAACTTCTTCACCTAAAAATTTCTTTTTAAATGAAGCAACTCCAGTTCCAGCTGGTATAAGTCTACCAATTAGAACGTTTTCTTTCAAGCCATAAAGATTATCAACTTGTCCAGCAATTGCAGCTTCCGTTAAAACTCTAGTAGTTTCCTGGAAAGATGCTGCTGATAAGAAACTTTCTGTACCTAAAGAAGATTTTGTAATACCCATTAATACCGGTTTTGCTACGGCAATTTTTTTGCCCTCTTTAACCATTAAGTTATTGATTTCTTGCAATTGGCGCTTATCTACTCGTTCACCTGATGCAAAATTAGTATCTCCGGAATCAACTATTACAACTTTTCTTAACATTTGTTTTACAATAAGTTCTATATGTTTGTCACTTATTTCAACGCCTTGAAGTCTATATATTACCTGAATTTCTTTTACCAAATATTTTTGTAATTCATCTGGACCAGAAATTCTTAAAATATCATGAACATTCGGCACACCAGATGTTAATGCATCTCCAGATTTAACATGTTCACCATCTTCAACATTTAAATGTTTATTTCGTGGAACACTATATTCAAAAACTTCACCATCATCTGTTGTAACTGTTATTCTTCGTTGACCTCTATGAAGGCCACCAAATTTAACAACACCATCAACTTCGCTTAACACAGCTGTATCTTTTGCGATTCTGGCTTCAAATAATTCTGCAATACGTGGTAAACCACCGGTAATATCTTTTGTCTTTTTTTCTTCTTTTGGCAACTTAGCAATAACATCACCAGCAACAATAGCTTCACCATCTTCTACCAAGATCATAGCATTTGTAGGTAAAAAATAACGACCTATTTCTTCTTTACTTGCATCAAGAACAACAATAGATGGTTGTCGTTTTTCTGCACGTCTTTCTAAAATAACTTTGCTAGACTGGCCTGTTGCTTCGTTATATTGAATTTGATATGTAACATTTTCCACAAGATCTGAAAACTCTATTGTACCTGTTTTATCAGTCATAATAACTTTTTCAAGATCCCATTCTGCAAGCTTTTGATCTTTTTTAACAACGTCTCCATCGTTAACCAAAAGACGAGTTCCGTAATCCATATTAAATTCTTCTAATTCACGTCCATCATCAGAAAGTATTGCTAATCTTCCGCGTCTATTTATAACAACAAATTCATCTTTTCTATTTTTAATTGCAAATATTTCTTTAAATTTAACCTTGCCAGCAAATTTAGTTTTATAAAAACTCTGTTCAACAAGACCACTTGCCGTACCACCAATGTGGAACGTTCTCATTGTAAGCTGAGTTCCTGGTTCACCAATAGATTGCGCTGCAATAATGCCAACAGCTAAACCAACATCAACTATTTTTTGAGTTGATAAATCCATACCATAACATTTTGCACAAACGCCTCGTTTTGCCTGACAAGTCATTACAGATCTGACAGAAATATTATTTACTGCAGCATCTCTAATTTTTTCAACAATATCATTGTCTATTAAATCGCCTTGTTTAACTATTTGCTCACCACTTACAGCATCAACAACATCTTCTGCAGCTATTCTACCATAAACACGATCTGCTAATGGCTCAATAACTTCGCCAGATTCTCTCATATCAGAAAGAACTACATATCCTAAAGAATCACAATCAAATTGTGTTATAACAACATCTTGTGCAACATCTATAAGTCTACGAGTTAAATAACCAGAGTTTGCTGTTTTTAACGCTGTATCGGCTAAACCTTTTCTTGCTCCGTGAGTTGAAATAAAGTACTCGAAAGTATTCAAGCCTTCTTTAAAGTTTGCAACAACAGGAGTTTCCAAAATTTCACCTGATGGTTTTGCCATTAAACCTCTCATTGCAGCCAACTGTCTTATCTGTTGTCTAGAGCCTCTAGCTCCAGAATCTAACATCATAAATACAGGATTGAATGGGGTTCTTGATTTATTTTCATTTAAATATGCTTTTTTGTCTGCATCTTCTAATGTATTTAACATTTCAACAGTTACAGCTTCTGTAGCCTTAGCCCATATTTGTATTACTTTATTTGAACGTTCTTTATTCGTTATAGCACCATCTTTATACAAATGCTCGGCTTTTTCTACTTCTTTTTTAGCTGTCGCAACCATTTCTGCTTTAGATTCTGGTATAACCATGTCATTCATATTAAGAGAAATACCACCCAAGGTTGCCTGTGTATAACCCAAATATTTAATTTTATCTAAAGTAACAGCTGTTTTTTCTTGACCAAAAAATCTAAATAAACGTGATACTAATTTAGTTAAGTCTTTTTTCTTAACCGCTTTATTTATCCACTCAAAATCTGCACCCTCTGGTAAAGAATCATATAAAAGAACTCTACCAACAGTTGTATCTATTATTTTTCCAGATTTTAATCTTAATTTAATTGGCGCTTGTATGTCGACTTTTTCATGTTGATGAGCAAACACAACTTCTTCTCTACCAGAAAAAGATAAGCCTTCACCTTCAACATTTTTTCTGGCTTTGGTCATATAATATAAACCAAGAACCATATCTTGTGATGGAGTAGCTAAAGGTCTTCCACTAGCTGGAGATAATAAATTTCTAGAAGAAAGCATTAGTACATCTGCTTCTTTTCTAGATTTGTCACTTAACAAAACATGTACAGCCATCTGGTCACCATCGAAGTCTGCGTTAAACGCTGCGCAAACTAATGGATGAATTTTGATAGCTTTGCCTTCTACAAGTATTGGATAAAATGCTTGAATACCCAATCTATGAAGTGTTGGAGCTCTGTTTAATAATACAGGCAAACCACTTACAACAGATTCAAGAGCACTCCAAACATCGTCAACCATATTTTCTACCATGCGCTTTGCTACTCTTAGGTTTGCAGCAAGCTCACGTTTTTGTAATTCTACATAAACAAAGGGCTTAAATAATTCAAGAGCCATTAATTTAGGTAAACCACATTGATGCAATTGTAATTCAGGATCAACAACAATTACAGATCGTCCAGAATAGTCAACACGTTTACCAAGTAAGTTTTGTCTAAATCTACCTTGTTTACCTCTAAGCATTTCACTCAAAGATTTTAAAGGACGCTTATTAGAACCTCTTACCGGCTGACCTCTTCGTCCATTATCAATAAGAGCATCTACAGATTCCTGCAACATTCTTTTTTCATTTTTGATAATTACGTCTGGAGCTTGTAATTCTATTAATCGTTTTAATCTTATATTTCTATTTAAAACTCTTCTGTATAAATCATTTAAATCTGAACTTGCAAATCTACCACCTTCTAAAGGAACCAATGGTCTTAAATCTGGTGGAAGAACAGGTAGTTCTTCAAGTACTATCCATTCTGGCCTTTGATTAGATTCAAGCATACCAGAAAGCACTTTATATCTTTTTGCTAATTTACTTTTTTGCGTAACAGAAGACGTATTTAAAAGTTCTTCTTCTATTTTTCTAACTTCAAAAGCTAAATCTATAAGGGACAATAATTGCTTAATACCTTCTGCACCCATGTCTGCTTTAAAAGTAGTATCATCTGGATTTGCAGATAAATAATCTTCATATTCTTGCGAACTTAATAAAGTTTTTACAGCATATGGAGAAAGGCCCTGATTTATAACAATATAGCTATCAAAATATATAACTCTTTCAAGGTCTCTTACAGTCATATTAAGAATTAAACTTAAATAACTTGGGATACCTTTTAAAAACCATATATGGCAAACAGGAGAAACTAAATGGATATGTCCCATTCTTTCTCTTCTTACTTTTGCCTGAATAACTTCTACACCGCATTTTTCGCAAGTTATACCACGATGCTTCATTCTTTTGTATTTGCCGCAATTACATTCCCAATCTTTAACAGGACCAAATATGCGTGCACAAAAGAGACCATCACGTTCTGGTTTTAACGTACGGTAGTTAATTGTTTCTATTTTTTTTACTTCACCATAAGAAAGAGAGCGAATCTTTTCTGGCGAAGCAATGCTAACTTTCATAGCATTAAACTGAGATGGATTTATATATTCTCTAAAACGTTCAAGTATTCTATTATTCACCGACCTGCTCCTTACTTGCTTTAAACAGATCCACTTGTAAACCTAAACTCTGAAGTTCCTTTACCAAAACATTAAATGATTCTGGTATACCTGGCACCGGAACATCATCTCCACGAACTATTGCTTCATAAGCCTTGATTCTGCCATTGACATCATCAGACTTAACAGTCAACATTTCTTGCAATGTATATGCAGCACCATATGCATATAATGCCCAAACTTCCATCTCTCCAAGTCTTTGGCCACCAAATTGTGCCTTACCGCCTAATGGCTGTTGTGTAATTAATGAGTAAGGACCAACAGATCTTGCATGCAATTTATCATCTGCTAAATGGTTTAATTTCATCATATAAATACAACCAACAGTAACAGGTTGATCAAATAGAGCTCCCGTTTTTCCGTCGTATAATTTATATGCACCACTTAAAGATAAGCCCATCTCTTTTAAAGTAGGAACAATATCGTTATCATAGCTAGCACCATCAAATATTGGTGTTTTATATGCAAATCCATTTTGCATTGTTTTTTCAGCAAGATCTTTTAATGCTGTTTCACCTTGTTGTTCGATACTTTCTATTAATTCACTAGGATAATATTTTAAAAGTTGTGATTTAATATTTTTATCACTCATATCTTGCAAATTTTTTGCTAAATCTTTGGATATTTGTTTACCTGCAAGACCAAGTACTGTCTCTAATATCTGACCTACGTTCATACGACCAGGAACACCAAGCGGGTTTAACACTATATCTACAGAAGTTCCATCTTCCATGAATGGCATATCTTCTATATTAACTATTTGAGATACAACACCTTTATTTCCGTGTCGACCGGCCATTTTATCACCAACAGAAACATGTCGTTTGGTTGCAACATAAACTTTTACCATCTTTAAAACTCCAGATGGCAAATCATCACCTTTTCTAAGATGTGCAAACATATCTGCTTTTATTGCAGTTAAAACTTGTATTTGATCATTAAGCATTATTGCATATTCTTTAACTTTGTTTTCTACATTTTTCTTGTCGAAAGAAAGTTCAAATATAGATTCTAATTCAAATTTGCTTAAATCTTTTTTAATACTATTTTCTTTTAATAAATTAACAATTTTAGATTTAATACCTTTTCTTAAAATATTAATTCTAGAACTATAATCATCTTCTATTTTCTCTGTTTGAAATGTTACGTAATCTTTATAACGCTTATCTTTTCTTATGCCACTCTTTGAGAATACTTTAACATCTAAAACTGTAGCTTCTATTCCTGGTGGAACCCTTAAAGAAGTATCTCTTACTTCTCTAGATTTTTCACCGAATATTGCTCTTAAAAGTTTTTCTTCTGGAGAAACTTGTACGTCACCTTTTAGAGTAACTTTACCAACTAAAATATCTCCAGGCTTTACTTTTGTACCTATTTTTACGATTCCATCTTCATCTAATGCAGCTAAATCTTTTTCGCCAACATTTGGAATATCTCGAGTTATTTCTTCTGCACCAAGTTTTGTATCTCTTGCTTCGACTGCAAATTCTTCTACATGAACAGAAGTAAATACATCTTCGCTAACCAAACGTTTGCTTAAAACGATTGCGTCTTCAAAGTTATATCCACGCCATGGCATAAATGCAACTAAAACGTTACTACCTAAAGACAAATCACCATCTAATGTAGCAGCTCCATTTGCAATCACATCACCTGTTTCTATTCTATCACCAACTTTTACGCATGGTGTAAAATGTATCCAAGTATTATGAGAAGAAATTCCAAACTTTTTAAGTTTATAAACATCAACAGGTCTTGAAAACCATCTTTTTTCGTTTTTGGTTGTATCAAGTAAACCTATTTCTATTTTTTCTGATGAAACATATTCAACAATACCTGCACATCTTGATAACAAAGCGGTACCTTCTGTTGTTCCTATTTCTTTTTCCATGCCAGTTCCAACTAATGGATATTGACATTTTACCAAAGGAACAGCCTGTCGTTGCATGTTAGAACCCATCAAAGCTCTGTTTGCGTCATCATGTTCCAAAAATGGAATTAATGCCGTTGCAACAGAAACCAATTGTTTTGGTGATGCATCAACATAATCTACGTTTTTTGCATCTGTTCTATAAATATTTTCATCTTGACGGACAAGAACTACATCTGATTTTATTTTATTATTTTTATCTAATTCAATACTTGATTCTGCTATATTTTTGCCAATTTCTAGATAAGCATCTAAATATTTAACTTCATCTAAAACTTTGCCATCAACAACAGGTCTATATGGAGTTTCTATAAAACCAAGCTCATTTACTCGAGCATAAGTAGAAAGAGAAGATATAAGACCAATATTTTGACCTTCTGGTGTTTCTATTGGGCATATTCTTCCATAATGAGAAGCATGAACGTCTCTAACTTCAAAGCTCGCTCTATCTCTAGTTAAGCCACCGGGCCCAAGAGCAGATAATCTTCTTTTATGAGCCATTTCTGCTAATGGATTTGTTTGATCCATAAATTGAGATAATTGACCTGTACCAAAAAACTCACGTAATACAGCTGCAATTGGTTTTACATTTAAAAAATCATATGGCATTAACACACCATAATTATCTTGTAATCTAAAACGTTCTTTAATAATTCGTTCAACTTTTGCAAGCCCAGAATATAATTGCGATTGTAAAAGTTCACCGACAAGTCTTACAGCACGATTTCCTAAATGATCAATATCATCAAGAGTACCTTCACCACGCTCTTTTAAACCAATTAAATATTTTATTGTAGCAACTATATCATCATTTGTTAGATGGGTAACTTCATGACTTATATTAAGACCAAGTTTTCTGTTTGTTCTTATACGACCAACAATTGTCAAATCATAAAATCTAGAATTAAAAAATAAATTATGAAAAAATTCTTCCATAATTTTTGAAGAAGGAACATCTCCAGGTCTTAATTTTGTATAAATTTCTTTTAATGCATCTTCTTTTGAATTTACTTTATCATGCGCAAATGTAATCGCTAATGATGGCTGAAAAACATATCCGGAAGATTTTACAACTTTTAATTCTATTTTATGATTTACTTGTGCTATAGAATCAACCAATTCTTGAGTTAATGCCATACCTTGCTGTGCTATAATTTCACCTGATGTATTATCTATAACATCACCAGCTAAAATTCTATTTACAACGCTGCTTTTACGTATAAATAATTCAGTGACGCCATCTTTTTTAAGTTTATCAATAAGATTTTGTGTAAATCTTTGACCAACTACATACTTTTCTTCAAGTTTTTTAGACAAAGCTCCAGCAGCCAAACGCTGGCCAATTAAATCATTACCTAATTTATTATAGAATTCGCCATTTTTTGCATAAATAGTTTCAAAATCATAAAACATAGAAAGAATTGAATTCTTTTCTATGCCCATGGCTTGCAACAATGTTGTTGCTAATATTTTCTTTTTTTTGTCTATGCGAACATTCAATACGTCATTACTATCAAACTCAAAATCTAACCAAGAACCTCTTCCTGGTATAATTCTTGCAATATGACAAGCCTGACCTTTAAAATCTTTAGTTTTTTTACTTAATGTAAATATTGTTCCAGGAGCTCTATGTAACTGACTTACAACGACTCGGTCAACACCATTTATAATAAATGTACCACTATTACCAAGCTTATAAGAACCATCTTCATCTTCATATAGATCAACCATTATAGGTAAATCAGCAAAGAAAACTTCTTGTTCTTTAATATCTTTTACAGTTTTTTTCAGAGTTTTAGGATCTATATCCCAAGAAATTAGCTGCATTTTAAGCTTTAAAGACATAGAATAAGTTTTTCCACTATATCTAGCCTCATCAGCTGAAGCTTCTGTTTTTACAAAAACTCTAGCTGAACATTTTTTGCAAACATTATAACTGGCAGTATTTTTACCACATGAAGGACAAATATCCTCATCTAATCGAGAGCATCCACTTTTTTTACAAGCAGAACAAGACCAGTTATATCTATTTTCTACACCTTTTAAAGCGCCACAAGCGCATTCCCAATCACCCAATTCATAACTTACATATTCTAGAGATATCTTATCGTTATGTTCTACGGGAAATGTATCGCGTAGAACTTTTTCTAAGCCGACATTCTTACGTTCTGATGGCAAAAAATCCAACTGAACAAAATTATTAAAAGACTTCGACTGTATCTCTATAAGATCGGGAAGACGAACTACTTCCTTAATTCTCCCAAATGTTTTTCTTAAGACACCCTTGCCTAATTGCACTTGAGCCATCCACAACTCCTAAAACGTAATTTTAAACACCCAAATTAAAAAAGCCCGTTTTAAACATTTCAACATTTAATTTAACATTTAAATAAAAATGTTTAAAACGGTAATAAATAAAATAAACGTTTTTAAATAGTTTATTTACGTATTTATGATAGCTCTACTTTTGCACCGGCAGCTTCTAAAGCTTCTTTTATCTTTTTAGCATCATCTTTTGAAGCAGCTTCAGAGACAACTCCAGGAGCACCTTCTACTAAGTCTTTAGCATCTTTTAAATTTAATGTCGTTACAGTTCTTAATGCTTTGATAACTTTAATTTTATCAGCACCAGAATCTTTTAATGTAACTTTAAATTCAGATTTTTCTTCTACAGCAGCAGGAGCGGCGGCAGCAACAGGGGCAGCAGCAGCAGGAGCAGCAGCAGAAACACCGAATTTTTCTTCTAAAGCTTTTACTAATTCAGCAACTTCCAATAAAGACATGTTGCTTACTTGTTCCACTATTTGATTTATATTTGATGTAGCCATGAAGCCCTCACCTTTAAACATAATTAAAAACACGAATTAAATACTATATTACTATACAAATTTACTATACAAAAAATAACAGAAAAGAATAGACTAAGCTTCCTTTTCTGCAATTTTATTAAGCACTCTTGCCAAACAAGCAATTGGAGCTTGAATGGTTCCAGCTAATATTGCCAATAAGACATCTCTTGATGGCAATGATGCTATTGTTTCAATGTCAGCCTTAGCCATAATTTTGGATTCAAAAAATCCAGAAATTATACTAAAATTCTCGTTACTTTTTTCAAATTCAACAATTGCTTTTGCAACAGAAGGAACTTCGTTTTTAACAAAAACAAGTCCAACCTGATTTTTGAATAAATTTTTAAATTCATCCATACCTGCAATATCTTTTGCCGCAATTTTCATTAAACGAGCTTTAGAAACTTTAAATGCACCTTCTACTTTATGCAATTGCTTTCTTAAATCGTGCAATTGAGCAACAGAAAGGCCTTTATAAGCTACTAAAAATGAAGCTTTCGCACCATTAAATTGGCTATTTATATTTTTTATTACTGTTTCTTTTTGTTGACGATTCATTTTACAAACCTCTTATGCAATTTCATCTGGATTGAGCGCAATACCAACACCCATAGAAGAAGAAACAACTATCTTCTTAATAAATTTACCCTTTGAGCTTGCAGGTTTTGCCAATTTAACAGCCTTAATTAACGCTATTAAATTTTCTTGCAACTTGTCTGCACCAAAAGATATCTTACCAAAAGCTGCATGAACCGCACCACCTTTATCGTTTCTAAAAGAAACACGACCTTTTTTAAGATCTGTTATAATGGCAGCCAAATCATCTGCAACGGTTCCAATTTTTTTATTAGGTAATAATCCTTTTGGACCCAAAACTTTAGCAAGCTTACCTATTTTACCCATAAGATCTGGAGTTGCCACAGCAACATCAAATCCAATCCATCCGCCTTCGATTTTTTCCATCAAATCGTCTAAACCAACAAAATCTGCACCAGCATCTTTTGCTTCTTGCTCTTTATCACCCTTAGCGAAAGCTAAGACACGTATCTTTTTACCAGTTCCGTGAGGCAACAATGCTGATCCACGAACCGTTTGCTCACCTTTAGATGCATCAATACCAAGAACAACGCATAGATCGACAGATTCATCAAACTTTGCACTAGCATTCTTAACTACAAATTCAAGAGCTTTTTTAGTTGTATCTAAACTTGCAGACTCAAGTGCTGTCTGTGCTTTTTTAATTCTCTTGCCCGCATTAATCATAAAAAATCCAATTTATACTTACTTATCCAATAAACATTCTAATAAACTGCACAAAAATTAATCTTTAATTTTTAATCCCATGCTTCTAGCGCTTCCTGCAACAATCTTTTTTGCAGCTTCAATATCAAAAGCATTCAAATCTGGCATCTTAATTTTTGCAATTTCCTCTACATCAGCCCAAGTTAGCATACCAGCAATATCTTTACTTGGATTGCTAGCACCCTTTTGAATCTTAGCCTTTTTGCGTAAAAGCTCTGATACAGGTGGCGTTTTTAAAATAAAATCAAATGTTTTATCTACATATATAGTAATAAAAACAGGTACTGTTTCACCTTTACGATTAGCAGTAGCCGCATTGAATTTTTTACAAAAATCCATGATAGCAACGCCATGTTGACCCAAACAAGAACCAACTGGAGGAGCAGGAGTTGCCGCACCAGCAGGCAATTGAAGCTTAACATTAGCTTTAATTTTTTTTGCCATATTTTTAAAAACCTAAAATTAAATTACCTTTTTACTTGATCAAATCCCAACTCAACAGGAGTTAACCGTCCAAAAATACTTACCATGACAGTAAGTTTTTCTCGTTCTTCATCAATTTTTTCAACCACGCCAACAAAACCGGCAAATGGCCCGCTAGAAATATTAACCTCATTGCCCTCGATAAAAGTGATTGTTTCACGAGCAACAGGCAATTCTCCACTAATTTGAGAAAAAATACGAGATACCTCTTTATCAGAGATAGGAACCGGTTTTTCTCCACCAAGGAACCTAGTTACCCTAGGGTTTGAAGCGACAACCTTATAGGATTCTCCAGTCATTTCTAACTGAATCAATAAGTAACCAGGGAAAATTTTTTCTTTTTTATCTTGCTCTCCAGATATCATAGATACTACTTGTCCTCTAGGAACAAGTATTTCTCCAAATAAATCTTGCAAATTTTCTTCTATAATTCTTTTTTCAAGGTCAGCTTTTACTACTTCTTCGAATCCCGTATATATTTGAACCACGTACCAACGTTTCATAATAAACCAACTCTTTTAATTAATTGCCAAAAATAACTTTTTTCAACAACGCGCTGAACCCCGCATCCATTGCACCAAGTATTGAAGCAAAAACTAGGGTAACGATACAAACTATAATAACCGTACCAATCAACTCATCGCGTCCCGGCCAAGTTATTTTGTAAACTTCAGCCTTAACTTCACTCAAAAAATTCAAAATTTTATTCATTATATCCCTTATTTATAAGATTTCAAACAGCTAGTGGCAGGCCAGGAAGGACTTGAACCCTCAACCTACGGATTTGGAGTCCGTCGCTCTACCAGTTGAGCTACTGACCCACTTGGCTATTTAGTCTCTTTATGCATACTATGTACACGACATTTAGGACAAAATTTCTTTAAATTTAATTTTTCGAATTTTCTCTTTTTAGAAACAATCTTACTGTAATTACGATTTTTACAATCGCTACATTCAAAATGTATAATAGTTCTCGCTTTTGCCATACTTTTAGCTCTTTACGTTAAAATTATCCCACAAATGTCCACTAACCATATAAATCTATATGTAATTTAACTTTTATTCAAGATGTGTAAGTAAAAAAAATGGAGCCCGCGACCGGGTTTGAACCGGTGACCTCTCCCTTACCAAGGAAGTGCTCTACCAACTGAGCTACGTGGGCAAATTTAAAATGGAGCTGGCAACTGGACTTGAACCAGCGACCTGCTGATTACAAATCAGCTGCTCTACCAACTGAGCTATGCCAGCATTATATCGTTCTTGGAGCGGGAAACGGGTCTCGAACCCGCAACCTACAGCTTGGAAGGCTGTCGCTCTAGCCAATTGAGCTACTCCCGCGCAAACCATCTACCCATGTATACTCTGTCTAAAATGGTGGGGAGAACAGGATTCGAACCTGTGAAGGCATAGCCAACGGATTTACAGTCCGTCCCCTTTGGCCACTCGGGAATCTCCCCATTATCTTACAGCAACACCTCATTAGGATAGATGTTTTATTAAAGATTTCAATCTTTTTTTTCAAAAAATAAAATAATTAATATTTTTAGAATTATTAATTATTTTTTATTAATAATTTTAACAATTATATTATAGCTTTTAATAAAAAACTCAACTAATTATCAATAATCTTTTTTCAAAGTCATTTTCGTAAAAAGATAGTTCTATACGACAAATTTGAGTTTCAAGTTCATTATTAATAAAAAAATCTTCTAAAATTTCTGGCCATTCTATAAAACAAAAATTATTTGTTTTATAAAAATATTCGTCAAAACCCAAACTTAAAAAACTATCTAAATTATTTATGCGATATAAATCAAAATGATTAAGATTTATATTATTTTTTTTATAATTAATTTCGTAACTATTAACATAATTAAAAGTAGGGCTTGTAATTACCTGATTAACCCCAATTTCTTTTAATATATTTTTAATAAAAGTAGTTTTACCCGCACCTAAAGGCCCTGTAAATAAAAATATTTTATATTTACCCAATAATGGCAAAATTTCTTTTTTTACAATAGTTTCAAGTTCGCTTAATTTAAATATTATTTTTGTCATAATTTTTTAATCTTTTTATAAACACTTTTTTCTTTTTTCGACATTTTATTAAACTTACTTTTATTTTTTATAAAAATATCACTTTCATCTTTTTTTAAAATTTCTATATTTTCTTGGGACATTAATATATCTAGCGCCTTATTATCCCCATAATTATAATCACTTAGTGATTTAATTTCGTAATCATCTTGTTCTAGTTTATACAAATTATTTAAATTTTTATTTTTAATATCATTTTCAATTTGGCTTAATATACAATTTTTAACAATATCATAAAAATCAAATACATCTACTGCATCAACATTATATTGAGCACATAATTTTTTAAGTTCAGCATCTTTAGTTACCAATAAAATCTCTTTATTTTTATTTTTTTTAACAAAATCAAGAATATACTCATCTGCACTTTGTCTTTGACCAGAAAAAACTACTACTATACCTTTATTAATTTGTCTTTCTGCGTGTTTTTCTGTTCCACCATCAAAAACTACTACAATTTCTTTAATTTCTGGATGTTTTTTACTTTTATAAAAGCTCAGTTCATTTATAAGTTGGTCTCTTTGTAAATCAAGTTTACCCTTGATTTTATGAAAAACCTGTTTTAATAAATTATATCCGTCTATAATTACTATCAAAATTAGGCTCCTTTTAAAAATTAATTTATATAATTGCAAAAAAAATAAATTTAAACTAATTTTTAATTTAAATTAATTTATTTATAAATATTATTAATTAAATATTTACTGGAAATATAATGGCTCAATTAACTCAGTTAAGAAGAAAAATTCAAGCAGTTAATACAACAAAAAAAATTACTCATGCTATTAGACTAGTTTCTATGGCTTCGTATTCTAAATTGGAAAAACAAGCTATTTTTTTAAAATCTTATAAAAACAGCATAGACCAAACATTTGCCCAATTATTAAAACCAAAACCAGAATGGACAAGCAATACATTATTTCCAGGGGATGTTTTTGACCAATCTCCACTTATTATTGTAATTTCTTCTACCAAAGGCCTATGTGGCAGTTTTAATGCTAATTTAATACGTTTTATAGAAAAAAAATTAATTTTTGAAAAAAATCAAAGTCCCAAATTTATAACAATAGGCACTAAAGCTAAACGAGAAATTGAATCCAAAAACATTGGGAATATAATTCTAAATTTCGAAGAATTTAATTTTAATAATTTTGAAACAATAGGCTCAAAGATTATAGAAAATATTTATACTCAAGATATTCCATATTCTTCTGTATATTTTTATAGCAACAAATTAATTAACTTTTTTGTACAAAAGCCACAACAAACTACATTAATTCCAGCAAAGCTAGAATTTAATTCTCAAGAAAATTCACAAGATAATAATAATAATAATAATAATAATATTTTTGATCCAATTTATGAACAAGATCAAAAAGTTATTTTAGACTTTATGGCGCATAAATATATTAAAAGTACAATCTTAGAAACACTTTTTCAATCGTTACTTTCAGAAAATGCTGCAAGATTTTTGGCCATGGATAGTTCAAATACAAATGCAGAAAAATTCTTAGATAAACTCACTTTGCAGTATAATAAATCTCGACAAGCATTAATTACCAAAGAAGTTTCTGAGCTTTGTGCAAATATGGAGTAAAATTTACCAGCCAATTTCACTATAAAATTCGTTTTTAGATATTTTTTCTAAAACAACTTTTAATTCTTTTACAATATTTTCTGGCAAATTATCAGCATCAAGCCAAGTTATATATTCACATTTATCAGGTTCTATATTTTTAGGTTCACCAAAAAAATTATCAACCAAAAAATAAAAACCCAATAATGGCTCTTCTTTTTCTTTTATTTTTATATTTGTTACATGCAAAAACTTAAGATCTTTTTCTTTTATATCTACGCCAACCTCTTCTTTTATTTCTCTTATAGCAGCCATTCTAATACTTTCATTTGCATCTACACTGCCACCAGGTAAAGTATAATTACCATAACCCCAACCATTTTTGGTTCGCTTTAAGAACAATATTTTATTATTATCTTTTAAAAATACTGCAACATATGCATCTATTTTAAATTTATTCTTTGTCATAATTTTTATTTTTCTAATTATTAATTATCTCTATTTTAGCACCCAAATTTATTAACTTATCTTCCAGCTTATCATAGCCTCTTCGCCAATGATTAATACCAAAAACTTGAGTTTTACCCTTTGCTGCAAGCCCTGCAAGAACAAGGGCAGCAGAGGCGCGAATATCTGAAGCTATAACACTAGCACCATATAAGTGATCAACTCCATTAACAGTTGCTTTATTATTTTTTACACTAATTTGTGCACCCATTTTTTCTAATTCTTTTACATGCATTAGTCTATTTTCAAAAACAGTTTCTTCAACAACACTTACGCCATTAGCCAAACATAAAGCAGCCATGATTGGTGCTTGTAAATCTGTAGGAAATCCTGGATATGGGCATGTTTTTATATTCACAGCTCTTTGTGACTTTGTCGCAATTAATTTAACGCCTGTTTTTATATTTTTATTACTACTTAAATTATTAAATCCAATATTAATTTCATGTCCCATTTGTTTTAATTTTTCTAAAAACAAGTCCATGTGATCTGGTCTAGCATCAGGTAATTCGATATTACCACCAGTAATTGCTGCAGCTAGCAAAAGTGCACCAGCTTCTAACCTATCAGGAATTATAGTATGACTTACAGAATTTAACTTTTTTACTCCTGTAATAATAATAGTTGCTGGAATTTCAAAAGATATATTTGCACCCATCTTTTTTAGTACTTCTAAAAAATCTAATACTTCTGGCTCAAGAGCAGCATTAATTATTTTAGTTACTCCAGCTTGTAAAACAGCAAACATAACAAGATTTTCCGTAGCACCAACACTAGGATATTCAAGAACTATTTTTCGCTCTTCTTTTAATTGGCCATCAATCGTAGCATAAATAAATTCACTATCATTTGTAATTTTAACACCTAAACTTTCAAACCCTTTTAAGTGGAAATCTATAGGTCTTGCGCCAATTAAACATCCTCCAGGAAAAGCTGCTCTTGCCTTTTTAAATCTTGATAATAAAGGCCCCATAACTAATATTGAAGCTCGCATTTTATCCATAACTTCATGTTTTACTTCAGCTTTATTTATAAAACTTCCGTCAAATTCTAAAATATTTTTTTCTTTATCAAAATCAATTTTTGCTCCAAGATCTTCTAGCAATTCTATCATTTCTTTTATATCTGCCGAATTAGGCACATTATATAAAACAGATTTACCAGATGTTAAAATTAAGCTTGCCATAATAGGCAACGCAGCATTTTTGGCACCCAATAAACTTGCCGTTCCCGATAAATTTAAAGATTGTTCGACTAAAATATAGCCATTATTTGTTGACATAATTTTTACCCAAGAATAAATTTTATAATATTTTTAATTTTTAATTTAGTAATTATACCAGAAAAGAGAATATACAGTGATTAATAAAAATATAAACAAAAAAAATATAGTTTGTATAATTCCTGCAAGATTAAAATCTACAAGATTTCCCGAAAAAATATTAACCAATCTCGCTGGCAAGCCTCTATTACAATGGGCCTGGGATGCTGCAAATAAAACAACACTATTTAAAGAAATTTATTTTGCTATAGATTCTGAAAAAACAGCAAAATTAATAGATAGTTTTGGTGGCAAATATATTTTTACAAGTGAAAGTTGCCAATCGGGCACAGACAGGCTTGTAGAAATCATTCACTCTGGAAAAGTTGAAGCTGATATTTGGGTTAACTGGCAAGGTGACGAACCTTTTATTACTCCCAACATGTTACATAGTTTACTTGAGACATGCGATCATGAACAAGCCGATATGTGGACACTAAAAAAACGTATTCTTTTGCCTGAACAAATTTCTAGCCCAAATATTGCCAAAGTTGTAACAGACTCAAACGGCTATGCTTTATACTTTTCTAGATCGACCATCCCGTATTACAGAGATAAAGATGAAAATATCGAACAAGTTTATTATAAACATGTAGGCATTTACGCTTATACTGCAAATGCTTTAAGAAAAATTGCCCAACTAGGCAAATGCTATTTAGAAGATGCAGAAAAACTTGAACAGTTACGATTATTATATTATGGCTTTAAAATTAAATTAAACGAAACAGATCAAGAAGTTATTGGCATAGACACACCTCAAGATTTGGCAAGAGCGCAAGAATATGCAAAACAATTAATTTAGCTCATTAAAACTTATATCTAAAACAGCAAATTTTTCCCAATCTTTCCAATTATAATGCCACCATTCTGTTTTTTCTCCAGTAAAGCCATGCGCATGCATTAAATCTTCTAGCTTTTTACAATTCTTTTTAGCAACTTCACTTGTCATTTTTGAATAATATCTGTGTGCTCTATCTGTAAACTCATCAAACTCTGATGGCATTTCTAATTCTTGCCCAGTTTTTAAGTCTATAAGAGTTAAGTCTACAGCTGTACCCCTGTTATGTTTAGAACCTCTACCGTTATATGGATTTGCAACATAATTTGGGTTTGGGCAAATATCCCAGAAAATTTTTTGTACAGATAATGGCCTATAACCATCATAAATTTTTAAACCAAGCCCATCGTTTTCTAATTCTTTTTGAATTAAATCTAATTCTTTTACAAGCTCTTGCTGTAAAAAGCATTGTGCACTTGGATAAACTATTTTTTTAGTAAAATTATTTTCTGTGGCATAACGAATATCGAGCTTTATATTCGGGTTAATTTTAATTACTTCTACAAGATTCGAAAAGATATAAACAAAAAATAAAATATAAAATATAAATATCGAAAATATTTTTTTATTAAACATAAAAATCTCCTGTATAAAAATAAAATATTATTTATTTTGAAAAATAATCAAATAATAACTTAGAAATTTGAGCCATTTTTCGTTCTTGAATATCAATGCTGCTTTTTGATTTATTAGTATATAAAGCAATAACTAAATGCCCTTTGTTTTTAGGCAATTCAACAATTCCAACATCAGAAGTAATTTTATCCATTCTACCAGTTTTATGCCAAATCTTTGTTCCTTGCGGTAAAAGCCCCGGAATTTTTTCTTTTCCCCAATGACATTTTAACATGCTTTGTAATAAAAAATTTGTTGAATCTTCGCTCAAAAGCTTTTTTTCAAATAATTGTGTTAAAAAATTAACCATCTCTTTTGGAGTTGTTGTATCTTTTTTATCTACATAAAACTTTTGTAAAGCCTTGCTACGATTTTGTACAGTTACACTATTTATTAATTTTATATCTTGATTAATAGAGTGAAGTTTACGTGAATTAACAGAATTAACACCATGATAATTATCTAACATTTCCAAAACAGATCTATCAACACTCATATTATTAAAACCATTAGTCTTTAACCAATTATTTACATGATCAGGCCCACCTACCATTCTTAAAATAATATCTGATGCATCATTTTTACTTTTTTCTATCATTAATTTGATCAATTCAGCAATAGACATTTGTTGACCTTTTTTTATGGTAGAACCTCGCTGTAAATCCAATGTTTTAATTTTATATTTTTCTTGTAAATTTATTTGTTTTTTATCAACTAAAGATAAACAGTATGCAGCTATTTGTAATTTGTAAGTACTAGCCATTGGATAAAATTCATCAGCATTGCAATTTACCCACTTTTTAGATTCTATGTGATACGCAGAAACACCAATAAGACCTGTTTTTAAAGAATTACACTTTTCTGAAATATTTTTTTGCAACTGTTTATATTCAAGATCTTGATTATTTTTATCACCCAAATAAATAGCACTACAAAAGAAACAACTAATTAAAAATATTAAAAATTTTTTATTAAACATAAAATTATCTCAAATTTTTTGTACATATTGTTTTTATTCTTCAATATTATATTTAATTTAAACTATAAATTTAATTTATTAAATTTTTAAATAATATTTTTTAAATTTTTGGTATCATAAAAACAAAATTTTGTATCTTTTAAAATTTTAATGAGGCCCTTATGAAATTTGTTAGTTATATAGAAAAAGACCTAGATTCTGGTACATATTTTGGAACTATTCCATCAATTCCTGGAGCTCACACTCAAGCTGAAACACTTGATGAATTACAGAAAAATTTAAAAGAGGTTGTTAGCCTTTGTCTAGAAGAAATGAATTCTGAAGAAAAAAAATCTATACCTGAGTTTGTGGGGCTTCAACAAGTTGAGATCGATCTTGACTAAGTTGCCAATATTAACAGCTCAAGATTTGGAAAAACTATTATTCAAACTTGGTTTTCAAAAAATAAGACAAAAAGGCAGTCACGCTTTTTATAAGCATCCAGATGGCAGAACTACAACAATCCCGCATCATAAAGGTCGAGAACTTTATCGTCCTTTAATTAGAGCTATTTTAAGAGAAATAAAAATCGATATAGATACATTTAATAATTTTTTTTAAATTAACTGGAGAAAAATATGAATAATACTAAAGGTAGATTAGAAGTAATTTGTGGCTCAATGTTTTCTGGAAAAACAGAAGAATTAATGCGCAGACTTGGTAGAGCTGAGTATGCAAAGCAAAATGTACTCACAATAAAACACAGTATAGATAACAGAAAAAGTGCTGCCACAATTTTATCTCACAATGGACAAGAACGATTAGCTTTTAGTATAGATAACAACAAAGAAAATATTGCAAAAATTTTAGAATTAGCAAACAAAAACATACAAGTTATTGGTATAGACGAGATACAATTTTTTCCAATAGAAATTATTGATGTAATTGTAAAACTTATAGACATAGGTAAAACAGTAATTGTTGCTGGATTAGATTTGGATTTTAAAGGTGAACCTTTTGGTATAACGCCTTTAATTATGGCCATAGCTGATAGCGTTTTAAAATTAAAAGCAATATGTGTAGTTTGTGGCAAAGATTCTCATCATACACAAAGAATTGTAAATGGTGTTCCTGCAAAATATGACGACCCAATTATTTTAGTCGGGGCCAAAGAATGTTACGAAGCAAGGTGTAGAAATTGTTTTGCAATAGATAAAAAAGCACAACTTATTACACCAGCAAAAAAATATACTGAACAAAATATATAAATAAATTAATAATTTAATAAATGGCAAAAACAAAAACTTTTTATAAATGCACAAATTGCGAAAATACAAGTCCCAGATGGATTGGACAATGTCCCAATTGTCAAGAATGGAATAGCTTTGTTGAAAAAGTAGAAAGTAATTTAGAAAATAATTTTTTACATAATAAAACAAGTATAAATACTGAAAAATTAATTTTAAAAAAATTATTTGATATAAAAACAGAAACTCAAGACAGAATGCTTTCTGGCTATCTTGAATGGGATAGAGTTATGGGGGGGGGAATTTTACCTGGATCTTTTATAATTTTAACAGGCGACCCCGGGATTGGAAAATCGACACTTTTACTGCAAGTAGCTAACAAAATATCTAGTAATAAAAAAGTTATTTATTTTTCTTCTGAAGAATCTTTGCAACAAGTTAAAAATAGAGCACAAAGATTAGACATTCCAGAAAACAGTAATTTATTATTTTCTGATCAATCTAATCTGGAAGCCATAATACAAGTGGCTTTAATAGAAAAACCAGATATCTTAATTTTAGATTCTATTCAAAATTGCAGTTTATCTGAAAATTCCAGTGTAATACCAGGAACTGTAGGACAACTTAGAGAAGCTGGGTTTTTGCTATGCAAGTTAGCTAAAGAAAATAATATCGCAATATTAATAACAGGGCATATTACAAAAGAAGGTCACATTGCTGGCCCAAAAGTACTTGAACACATAGTAGATGGTGTTTTTTACTTACAAGGCGAAGATAAATGGCAAACAAGAATTTTACGATCTGTTAAAAATAGATTTGGTACAATTCAAGAAACTGGTTTTTTTGAAATGGGAACAGATGGCATGCAAGAAGTGCCTGATATAAATAGATTAATTTTACATGAAGCTTCAGAAAACCCAGGTTCAGCTTTAATAAGTTCGATAGAAGGCTCAAGGCCATTATTACTTGAATTACAATCACTTTGTGTTACATCCAAATTTGGTATGCCTCAACGAATTATTACTGGTATCGATCCTAAACGAATTATTTTAATTGCTGCAATTTTGGAAAAGTATTTACATATAAAATTTAGCTCACAAGATATATTTTTTAAAGTAAGTGGCGGCTTTAAAATTAAAACCACAAGCTGCGATTTGGGTATAGCTCTTTCGCTTTTATCTAGCTACTTTCAAAAACCATTACCAGAAAAATCTATTTCTATTGCCGAGATAAGTCTTACAGGACAAATAAAACCTGTTAACCAAATAGAACTACAAATTGGCGAAGCAGAAAAATTTGGTATAAATAAAATATTTATTTCTAAAAGCCAAAAACTTAAAAGTTCAAGTAACACTATAAGTTTTAAAAATATTTATGAATTAATAAAATTATTTCCTGAATAATTATTTTTCAAAATGTTGGTAATCAAAATATGGCTTATTTTCTTTACCGTCAAAATAAGTTTTTTCCCAATTACCACCCCAAGTCCAACCATATTTTGCAAATATTTTATAACAAACAGAATCTTGGGTTATTACGCCCATTAAATTTTTTACTTTTTCTCTATCTGTATAATTAATGTTATTTAAATTATTTTTGCTATTTTCTGGTAATACTAAATAACCTTTAACATATGGATTTTGCACAGGGTTTATATCTATTGCTAAACCAAAAGTGTGCTTTGAATATGTACCCGGCTTTCCTGTAATTTCACGGCAACATAATGCACTACTGTTATTATCTGCCATAGAAAGATCGTCATCAGCATTATAATTATCTATTAAATTTATTTTTTCTATACGAAAGTGAGCATCAAAAAGTTCTTGAAATATATCACATACTTCTTGAGCAATATTTTTATTTACAATAATAATACCTGCGTGAATTTTATTATCAAAACCCCAGTGTAAAACATAAACAACAGCTAAATCTTCTATTTTTATTGGGAAATCAGGCTTAAACGATTTACCCGTAATAAAAGCTTCTAGTTCTTTAGAAATGCTCTCAAAGTCAGTAATTTTAATTAAATTTCTTGTGAAAAAAAAATATTTACGCATCTCTTCTAATTTTTCTTGTGAATTTAAAAGAGAACCAAAGAAAATCTTTTGACCTTCTGTTGTATTAGAAAAATCACCAGAATTTGTTTCTTTTATATCTTTGCCAAAACGTTTATTAAATTCTGTAATACGATTCTCTTCTGGTATTTCTGACCCAATACTTTCTTGTATTAAATTATTACCCAAATATAAAATAACGTGATTAATATTGCCTGACTTAGGGTTTGTTAAAAAGATTAAATCACCAGACAATAAATCTGAACCCTTCTCTATTTGGTTACAATATTTATATTGCGCACCAGAATTTCTTGGAATTTCTAACCCATTTACCCTGTATATTAAATTTATAAAACCAGAACAATCTACACTTGTCTGTATTTCAGCAACATCATTTAGGCCTTTATTGTCCCAGGCACTTTTGCCACCCCAAGAATACGGCATGCCTAAAAAATTTTGTGCTGTTTTTAATATATTTTCACGTAATAAATTTTCGTTTAAATTTTCAGGATTAAAAGCTGTTTTGATATCAAAAATATTATAATTATATTGATCACTTACTAAATTTAATAACTTTGTGCCGATAGAAAGATTATTAACCCAATTATTTTTAATAACAGATATAGTCTCTGGAATAACAAAATTATCTAAAACTTTAGTATCTTCTTCTTTGACCCAACAAGATATGCTTTCATGATCTTGATTAAACATATCCAGCACTTTTACGTAAATCCAGATCACGCCATTTTCTAAAGTAATTTTTGCTTTATTATTTTTAATATTTTCTGCTTCATTATAAAATAAAAGATCACCAAAAAGAGCTAGTGATTCAAGATTTTGAGAGTCTTTAAAAAATATAGGGTATTTAATTTCTTTTGATTCTATTACTGGGGTATCTTGTAAAGTTGCTACAGGCTTATTTATAATTAATATTTGCGAATGACAATTTAAAAAGATAAATAAATTAAATATTAAATATTTAACTAAATTCTTCATACTCTCTCCCTTACAAAAATAAAATTATTTTAAATAATAAACTTATTCTACAGTAACAGCTTTAGCTAAATTTCTAGGCTTATCTATAGGATTACCAAGCTTTTTTGTAATTTCATAAACAAAAAACTGCATTAAACCTGACATGGCTAACGGACCCAAAAATGGATTAACTCTAGGCACAATAAATGCTTGTTCTGCCAAATCTGCAAGTTCAGTTTGCCCCTCAAAGGCAAATATTACAAGATGACCATGACGTGCTTTAATTTCTTGAGCATTAGAAACTATTTTTTTGTATATTATATCGTCTAAAGATGAGAAAATTACAACAGGAGTATTATTATCAACTAAAGCAATTGGCCCATGTTTTAATTCTCCTGCAGGATAACTTTGTGCAAAAATATAAGAAATTTCTTTTAATTTTAATGCAGCTTCCATTGCAAATGGGTAACTTATATGCCTACCCAAAAATATAAATTTTTTATAAACAGAATATTGTTCAGCTAATTTTTGTGATATTTCCCATTTATAATTTTCGATAGAAAGCTCTAATACTTGGGCTGCAATAAAAAGATCTTCTTCAGCATGCTTCATAAGCTCTGGGGTAATTTTGTTTTGTTCTAAAGCAATTCTATTTGCTAATATAAATAAAATAACTTGCTGCGCTGAAAAAGCTTTTGTTGATGCAACCGAAACTTCAACTCCTGCTTGCATAGGCAAAAAACCACCCGCTTCTTGCACCATCGTACTTGAAGCAACATTTGTAATTACTATTGTTGGAATATTATATGAATTTACACGTCTTAAAGCTTGTAAAGTATCTGCTGTTTCTCCAGATTGTGAAACAAAAATATATATAGAATCTTTTTGTTCAAAAAATGGCATATAACAAAACTCTGAAGACAAATAAACATTTGTTTGAATTTTACAGATATATTCGAAAAAAAATTGTGCAATTTTACATGCATGCCACGATGTTCCAGCTGCAACTAAATTAATATTTTTCAAATTTTTTACTTGGTCAATAGTTATACCTAATTGTTGCCAAATTCTATCCTGATATTCAATATCAAGTTGATAATCAAAATAATTACCCAAATCGTTATGCGCAGAAAGCTTAGAATCTGTGCCAACTAATCGATAAAAATTAACAATTCTTTCTATAACTTTTTTTTGTTCATAAATTTCTTTAAGCATAAAATGCTCAAAGCCATCTTTATTAACAATATCAAATACAAAACTTGATTTTTGCCATGCAGGCAATAAAACTTCACCCGAAAAATTAAATAACTCTATGCTTTTTTTATTTATTATTGCAATACTATCTTCTGGCATAAATGCAAACTCTTCAACTTTGCCAGCAAAAGCAACTATATCCGATGCAACAAAAAAGCCTTTTTCTTGTTTACCTAAAACTAACGGTGAATTATGTCTAACTACAATTAATTGGTCCGGAATATCCTGCATTAAAATGGCAAGAGAATAGGCACCTTTGAACTTTTTAACTAAATCTAAAATAGATGGTTTTACAGATTTATAAAGTTCAAAAACTGAACTAAAATAATGAACCAAAACCTCAGAATCTGTTTGAGATAAAAATTTATGCCCTTTGAGTGCCAACTCTTTACGCACAACTTCATACCCCTCTATAATTCCATTATGAATAAGCGCAATATCACCCTTACAGTTAAAATGAGGATGAGCATTGGCTTCGTCTACTATTCCATGAGTTGCCCAACGGGTATGCCCCATACAAACAAACCCATCTCCAGACAATCCGTCTAAGCCCTTAGCTAAATCAGCTACCTTTCCTATCTTTTTTAAATAACTTAATCGAGATGTTTTTTCCTCTACAAAAACTATTCCTGCAGAGTCATAGCCCCTGTATTCGAGTTTTTGCATACCATCTAAAACTAAATTTTTAGAATAAGACCTACCCACATAGCCAACTATCCCGCACATAGACTCTCCCGGGTAATAAATAAAAATTTATAAAATAGAATTTTATTCGACAAGCAGCAAATTAACGCTTTACGAATTGGAATTTTCTTCTAGCAGCTTTTTGACCGTATTTTTTACGTTCTTTAAGTCTAGAATCTACAGTTAAAAGATTGTGTTCTCTTAAAACTGGCCTTAATTCAGGATCAAGAGATAATAAAGCTCTGCTTATTGCTAATTTAATTGCATCAGCTTGGCCTTTTTTGCCACCACCAATAACATTAACATCTATATTGAAAGCTGAAGCTTTACCTATAACCTTACTAGGTAAAACAATTTTATCTTTGGTTACTTGAGTATCAAAATAAGCATCATAACTTTTGCCATTAACTACTATCTCGCCTTTGCCATGCTTTAACCAAACACGAGCAACAGAAGATTTACGACGACCAACTCCATGATAATTATTAACCGATGCTGTTTTTTTCATAATTTCTCAAATCCAAACATAACTAAATTTAAACTATAACGAAACAAATTTATTGTTTTTATCTTACAAAAGCTACAAAATTTGTCAAAACAAATTTTTATAAAAATGGAGCCGGTGGTCGGATTTGAACCGACGGCCTACTGATTACGAATCAATTGCTCTACCACTGAGCTACACCGGCAAAAAGCTATCCTTCCAATGCCTCTTGGCAAGCAATACATCTAGCAGCATATGGAAATGTCTCTAATCGCTTAGAAGCTATAGGTTCGCCACAATCCATACAAACACCATACTCATTCTTTTCTAATCGCATTAAAGCATTATCTATTAACCTTAATTCATCAATATCTGTTTTTTCTAGTGAAGTTTGAAGATTTTCCATAGTTAAAGATAAGGCTTCATCTCCGCTATCTTGAACTTGTCCATCTGATGCTTTTTGGCTTGTTAAAGCGTCTAAATCTTGCATCATTTCTGCTCTTCTCTCTAGTAATTTATGTTTTATCTTTTCTAATGCCGCAGCTCTTTCTTGCATAGTAAGCCTTTCTCTTTTTTTAACTTTCTCAACTCCGTAAAAAACTTTTTAAGAATATCAACACTTTCAATCTCTTTCAACCCTGCTACTATATTTAGATCTTTTTTGTATAGCTTATGTTGCTTTAAATCACTTATTCCAGAACCAAATTCTTGAGATTTTGCCCCAAAATATAAATTTTTAATTCTACTTAGCTGTATAAGACCAAAGCACATTATACATGGCTCTAATGTAATATAAATAGAACAATCATCAAGTCGCCAAGTTTTTAGCTTTTTACAAGCCTTTTGTATAGCCAAAATTTCTGCATGCCCTGTTTGGCATCCATTTTTTTCTATTTTGTTATAAGCTCTAGATAATATTTTATTATCAGGTCCAACAACTATTGCACCAACAGGTACTTCTTTTTTTTTAAGCGCTTTTTTTGCCTGGCCCAAAGCCTCTTGCATAAAAAACATATTTATATTTTTTTTCATAAAACAAAATCTATCATAAATCTTAATAAAAAACACAAAAAAAGTATTTTGTACTATTTTTTTTTAGTTTTTATTATATTGTTTTGTTGTATTTTAAATTCGATAAAATATTTAATTTTTAGTATACTTTATAAGCAAAATTTTATTTTATAAAACTAATAAATAATTAATTGGGGAAAATAAAAATATGAAAGACGAAAAAATAATAAATGATAATAAATATAGTGCCAGCTCTATAAAAGTTCTTGAAGGATTAGATGCTGTTCGAAAAAGACCTGCTATGTACATTGGCTCTACAAGTACTACCGGGCTACACCATCTTGTGTATGAAGTTGTAGACAACTCTGTAGACGAAGCTCTTGGCGGGTACTGTAATCATATAAAAGTTAAAATTCACACAGATGGATCTTGTTCTGTTGAAGATAATGGTCGTGGTATACCCGTAGGCATACATCCAACCGAAAAAGTTTCTGCAGCGCAAGTAGTTTTAACAAAATTACATGCCGGTGGTAAATTTGACAAAGATTCTTATAAATATTCAGGCGGTTTACATGGGGTTGGTGTTTCTGTTGTTAATGCATTGTCTAGCAAATTAGAAGTTATAATTTGGACAAATGGCAAAGAATACCAACAATTTTACGAACATGGTGGACATCCTGTAGAACCATTAAAAGAGATAGGCAAAACAGATAAACAAGGTACATATGTACGCTTTCACCCAGATGCTTCTATTTTTGAAGACACAAATTTAAATTTTGAAACACTTTCTTCTAGGCTAAGAGAATTAGCATTTTTAAATAAAAAATTAAAAATAGATATTAAAGATGAAAGAATAAACGAAGAAAATTCTTTTTATTACGAAGGTGGTATAGCTTCATTTGTAAAACATATAAATGCAAAAAAGAACCCAATCTTTGATGATGTTATAGAATTTCACAAAGAAGATGATGTTTATGTTGTTGATTTTGCATGCCAATATAATGATGGTTATGCAGAACAAACTTATAGTTTTGTAAACAATATACGAACCATAGAAGGCGGTACACACGAAGCTGGTTTTAGATCAGCATTAACCAAAAGTATAAATCGATTTGCTCAAAAACATGATTTATTAAAAGATGGTCCACTTTCTAGTGATGATGTTAGAGAAGGTTTTGTAGGCGTTTTAAGCGTTAAAATTCCAGAACCACAATTTGAAGGTCAAACCAAAACTAAATTAGGAAACAGCGAAATTAAAGGTGTTGTAGATTCTTGGCTTTATTCTTTTTTTGATACTTATTTTGAAGAAAATCCAAACATTGCAAGAAAAGTAGCTCAAAAATCCTTACTTGCACAACAAGCAAGAAGTGCAGCAAAAAGAGCTCGCGAATTAACTAGAAGAAAAAATGTTTTAGAAAGTGCGGTTTTACCAGGAAAATTAGCCGACTGTTCTGATGCAGACCCATCTAAAACAGAATTATACATAGTAGAGGGAGACTCTGCAGGCGGTTCAGCAAAACAAGGTCGTGATAGATTTACTCAAGCAGTTTTGCCATTAAGAGGTAAAATAATAAACGTAGAAAAAGCCAGACTCGATAAAATGCTTGCTAATAATGAAATAAAAGATTTAATAACAGCAATAGGTGCCGGAATAGGCAACGAATCATTTGACGCAACAAAGGCAAGATATCATAAAATTGTAATAATGACAGACGCAGACGTTGATGGTGCTCATATAAGAATATTACTTTTAACATTCTTTTTTAGACACATGAAACCATTAATAGAAGCCGGATATTTATATGTTGCACAACCACCATTATACAAAGTAAAACTCGGCAAACGAGAACAATATTTACAAACAGATTCAGAACTTGAAAAATTTTTATTTAGCTGGGCACAAGAAACAGTTGAATTAAAAATAGAAAACAAAATATTAGATCAAAATAATATAGAAAAATTGTTTAATTCTATACTTGAGTATAATACAGAGCTTAATAAAGCAAGTAACAATATAGAGTTATCACCAAAAAATACTCATGATTTAGTTAAATTTTTAAACTTAAATGATTTATCACAAAAAATAGAAACTCAAGAATTAATAGAAAAACTAAGTAAATATTTTACAAATTATAAAATTTATACAGAGCAAGAAAGCAATATAGATGCAGCAATGGCAGGCGAAGAAGTTATTCAGAAAAAAATATTTATAACATTTCAAGAAAACAAAAAGATTTGGCAAGTTCCAGCAAGTTTTTTTGAATCTGAAGAAACAATAAAACTTTTAAATTTATTTAAACCAATAGAATCTCTTGAACAAAAAGTTTTTGTATTTAAATTAAAAGGCAAAGACGAAGAAACAGAAAAGACAGGTGCATTAAATTTAATAGATTTAATAATATCTTCAGGTAAATCAATTATGACAATTCAACGATACAAAGGTCTTGGAGAAATGAACCCTGAACAACTTTGGGAAACAACTATGGACCCTGAGCGTAGAAAGTTTTTACAAGTTACAATAGAAGATGCCATAAAAGCTGATCAGTGGTTTACATCTTTAATGGGTGATGAAGTTGTAGACAGAAGAATGTATATCGAAAAGCATGCACATTTTGTTAAAAATCTAGATATTTAATAAATAATAAAATATTTTATTATTTAATTAAAAACGGCGTACAAATTTATACGCCGTTTTTAATTTTTATATTTAAATTATTTTAATCTTCAAAAGTACTTGAAGTTTTTAAATCTGACTCTTCACCATTTAATTCAGAATCCATATCCTCTGTTGAAGATGGCTCTAAAGAATCAGTTGATTTCTTTTCTGAAAGTTCATCTTTATAACTAAAATCTAATTGCTTTAATTTACTAAATTTTGTAGGTACCAATGATGGTTGATAAAATAATTTATTACAAATATTTTTATTTTTATAATCAAAATAACCACTATAATCACCATCTTGAGCATCTAGTCCAAAATTTTGTATATGTCTTATAATTTGAGAATTATTAGGAAATTCAATACGATATATACCCAGTTTATTATATTCTGAATGAACATGCGTATGTCCCGAAATCACTAAATTTATATTATTTTTTATACAATATTTATAAACAGCATTGGCACTACATGATGTTTCATGCTTTTCATCTATATCAAATTTTTCATCAATAATATCTGCCCACAAAAACACATTTGAATAATCTCTTTTTAATCGATTATATAAAGAAAAATAGTTTGATTTTTTTATATCTAAATTAGATAGAAAATCGTTATAATTAATTTGTGTATCAGGACATCCATGAACCAATTGCACAATTTTATCTACAGTATTATCTTTATTCTGCGAAATTATAAAGGCTGTAACTGGCAATAATTTTAGACAATTAACTATTTTTACATAATTAACTAGTTTTTTACCCTCTTGATTAATATTATTTGTTTTATTTAAATTATCTAAAAAACCATTAACCCCCGTCATATCAAAAGACTCATGATTCCCACGTATTAAAATAACTTTATCTGGATTATTAATAAATAAACACATTAATAAATATAAAACCTCTACATCAGCACTTCCTCTATCCAGAAAATCGCCCGTAAAAGCCAAAACGTTATTTTTAGTTATTTTTAATTTTTTATTTATAATTTTTTTTTTAAACAAATATCTCAAATTATCAATCAAATGATAAATACTACTATGAATATCCCCAGAAGAACGTAAAAAAACAGAATTTGGTACAATTATACGTTTTGCATAACAAAATGATGTCTCATCTTTTTTCTTAGTATAAAATAAAGGCTTATAATCCTTTGCATTATAATCTTTAAGCAATAAAGCAATATTATCGTAAGTATTTTTATCTGTTTCTTTTATACTATTACTCCAGTTATTAAGCTCATCAACCAATATTTTTTCAAATTTGTTAAAAGAATTATTAAATAATTTTATAAAATCAGGATTTGATGCAAATTTCATTTGCTCTAGAGATGTTATTTTATCATTAAAAACAATATCTTTTAATATATTTTCTGCTTTTAATAAAGAATTTAAAACTACATAAAATAAAACTACATAAATAAAAAATTTTTTCATAATAAACCACCCCAAATAAAAATATATAATACACCATTTATTCATATAATAGCATACATATAAATTTACTAATATAAATTAAATATATAAACAAAAAAATCGTGATTTACATTAATTTTATTTAAATTATTCAAGAAAAGCATTTATCAATAAATCTTTGGCTTTGCAATAATCTAAACCCCTACTTTCAAGATAAAATATTTGTTCTGGATTAATTTTACTAATAGCAGCACCATGTTTACAAATAACATCTTGTGATTCTATTTCTAGAACAGGCGTACATATTGCACTAGAAGAGCAACCAAACATTAAAGCTTTTGTAGACTGAAAGCTTTCTATCTGTTTTAAATTTTTAGCAACTTTAATAATATTATTACTAATTAAACCTGCAAATTGCGATAAACATATTTTAACATTTAAATTACTTTTTGTACTAGCAGCCAAATGCTCCTGAATAGTTTCAAGATTTAAAACATTTTTACCTGCACCATTAAATGCAATTTTAATACTTGCTCTAGAATTTTGACCCATTAATTTTATATTTAATTTTTTATTTATTATTATATTTTCTTTATTTTTAAGACAACTTTTACAAAAATATGCACAACCATGCAAGCAATCTGTCTTTAAAATATAATTAATTTTACTATTTTCATTTAAAATTATATTTAAATTATTTGAAAATATATTTAACTCTAAAATATTATCTACAATGTTAACTTGTGAATTTTTTTCTATTTCTAAATTTATATTTAAATTATCTTTTAAATTTAAATTTTTTAATTCTATATCTTTATTTATTAAAATATTTACATTATTTTTTAAATTATTCACAACCAGCCCCATTTAACTGCATATTCACAAGTCGACTTATTTCAATTGCATATTCTTCGGGTAAATTTTTTACAAAATCATCTATAAAACCGTTTATTAATAAAGCTTTTGCATCTTGTTCTTTTATTCCCCTACTCATTAAATAAAATAATTTTTCATCAGCAATTTTGCTAATGCTTGCTTCATGACCAGTTTCAACATTATGTTCTTGAATATCTAACACAGGATAAGCATTTGCACTTGAAATACTATCTATTATTAAAGAATCGCATTCCATAAAAGATTTACAATTCACTGCATTTTTTACAACTTTTATTTTACCTCTAAAATTAGCAACTCCAGCATTACTGCTAATAGATTTAGAAATAATTTTAGAACTAGTATTTGGTTTTAAGTGAATTGCTTTTGCTCCAGAATCTTGAACTTGCCCCTTAAACCCTGCAACTGCCAAAGATAATATAGACGTTTTAGCACCTTCACCTGCTAATATAACACTTGGATACTTCATAGTTATTAAACTGCCAATATTAGCATCTACCCATTCTATGTTGGCATTTTTATAAGCGATAGCTCTTTTTGTTACTAAATTATAAACATTATTAGACCAATTTTGCACAGTGTAATATTTTACCGTTGCATTCTCATGCGCAATAATTTCAACAACTGCACTATGCAAACTATTACTTGAATAATTTTTTGCAGTACAACCTTCTACATAACTTACACTAGAATTTTTATCAGCAATAATTAATGTACGCTCAAATTGCCCCAAATTTTGTTCATTAATTCTATAATAAGCTTGTAATGGAATATTTATTTTTACATTTTCCGGAACATAAATAAAACTACCACCACTCCACACAGCGCTATTTAAAGCACTAAATTTATTATCATTATAATCTATCACTTTTCCAAAATATTTTTTAAATAACTCTGGATGTTTTTGTAAGGCCATATCTGTACTTAAAAAAATCACACCCAAATCTTGCCATTCTTTTTTAAGATTATGATAAATGATTTCAGATTCATATTGAGCGCCTAAGCCTGCTAGATTTTCTTTTTCACTTTTTATAACACCAAGCTCGCTAAAACTTTTTTTTATATATGGCGCAACATTTTCCCAAGAATTACTATCTTGTGATTCTGGATTTAAATAAAAACAAAGCTCATCAAAATTTAAATTATTTAAATCTGGTCCCCAACTTTGCATTTTTTTATTTTTAAAAAACTCAAAAGCCTTAAGCCTATATTCAAGCATAAACTCTGGTTCATTTTTTATTTTTGATATTTTTTTTATAATATCTTCGCTTAAGCCATACTCTTGTTTATATAATTTTTTATTTTTATTATTATCACAAGATTTTACACAAGAATCACAATTGCGATTACTTTTAAACATTAATAGCCCTCTTTTTCTATTTCGAGAGCTAAATTTTTATCACCAGTTTTAATTATTTTCCCATTTTTTAATATATGAACAAAATCAGGTTCTAAAAATTTTAAAATATTATAATAGTGTGTAATAACAAGAATAGTTAAATTTTTATTATTATTTTTAATTTTATTAATACCAGCACAAACTATTTTTAATGCATCAACATCTAACCCAGAGTCTAATTCATCAAGAATCACAAATTTAGGCTGCAAAACTGCAAGTTGCAATATTTCTAATTTCTTTTTTTCACCACCTGAAAAACCAATATTTAAACTTCTATCTAAAAATTCTGGATTAATATTTAATAAATTTATTTTTTCATCTAAATAATTATTAAATTTATCAAACGATAAAGCTTTATCTGTTTTATTATACAAAGCATTATAACTTTCTCGCAAAAAAGTTTTTATGCTCAAGCCTTCTATTTCATACGGAGCCTGAAAACTTAAAAATAAGCCCAATTTAGCTCTTATATCTACAGAAGTATTATTTATATTTAAACCATCAAAATAAATTTCACCAGATTCTATTTTATATCCCTGTCTGCCCATAAGAGTATAAGCCAAACTGCTTTTACCTGAACCATTTGGCCCCATAATGGCATGAATTTGCCCTTGGGCTATATTTAAATTAATACCATTAAGTATTTTTTTATTATCTACCAAAACTACTAAATCTTTTATTTCTAATATATTTTTCACTATTTTTTACCTTGTAATTCGGAAGGCGATAGCCTTCCTTTACCTCAATAACGCCTACATAAACGTAGGCTCAATTACTTTTCATAAAGCTTATATTTTTTGTTTGTCATCCTGAATTTATTTCAGGATCCATTTATTAAACAAAACAACTCATACACTAGTTTATTAAATTTTTAGAAATAGAAAAAGGGCCGTTGTTCACGACCCCCCTTTTTCATCGAGCAATTTGTGAGACTATTTTTTGTCATCACCCATACTATGCCCAATAACACCACCGGTAACAGCACCGATTACACCACCAACAGCAGCACCTGGACCACCACCAGCAGCAGCACCAATACCAGCACCAGCACCGGCACCAATTAAGGCACCACCTAAAGTTTTTTCTTGCTTAGAACAGCCAGTAAGTAATAACGTACCAGCCATTAGAATTAAAACCAATAAGGCCTTAATCCCAGCTTTTTTACGCATTTCCATAATTCCCCCTTAACTTAAACCGATTAATTTATATCAAAAATCTCACTTTTTTTATTATATACAATTAAATACTAGCATAATTATATTCTATTTGTAAATAATTTTAATAAAAAACTTAATTACAAATTTTTTCAAGGCACTTTTGGTCTACAAAACCAATGGTGCCTTTATTTTTTATTTGATAAAAACCATCAAATTGATTGATAATTTTAACAACTGTAGCCGAAGGCAATATTGCATCAATTTTAGAATTTGGATCCATATTTGAATAAATATTAACGTTATTTTGTAAAATAACACCATAATTTTTAAAATCTAAATTATGTCTTAATACAAAAATAGCACCAAAAAGTAACGTATTTTTAAATAAGAATATTATCAATAATTTTTGTTTGCGTCGTATTAATTTACGAATATTTAAAAATATTAATATCCAAAATAATAAAAATAAAAATTTAATTACTATATATGGCAAAGTACGTATAACAGAAATTAAATAGTCTTTAATAAATTTAATATTTTTAAAAATTTTATAATTATATATTTTAGCCTGACCAGTAATCTCTTTTAATAAACTTATTCTTTCAAGAACTTTTATTTTATTAAAAAATCCAGAATTAAGCTCTGCCCGTTTCCAGAAAAGCATCGCTTTTCCCAAATCACCATCTTTATAATATTGGTCACCCAAATATAAATTATTATTAAATAAATTATTATTTTCTTGAGCAAAAATATTATTAAATAAATTTAAAAACAACAATAAACCAAATATTTTTATAAACTTTAAATTAAACATTTGTATCCCCTTTTAAAAATATTATAAGATTTTAGCATAAATATATTTTTTTATGGAGAAAACTTTGTTTAGCTTTATTTATATAATATTATTTTTAGGCTCTCTTTTTTTTTTAAAGTTTATAATAATACCTGCATTTAAAATATTTTTTTCGACAATTAAAACTGTATTTTATGCTTTAATATTAATAATTTTAGTAGTTGCTTCAGGATTATTTTTATTATTTAGATAAAATTATTTATCCAAAAAACTTTCTGTATAATTTTTATTTTTTCTAAAAAAATAATATGAATAAATTATTGTAAGAACTATATAATTAGCAAAGAATTTTAAATATTTTATAGCTAATATTTTTAAATAAAAAACAAGATCAAATTCATTAAAAGTTAAAAGTAATCTTTTAATTTGAGCTAATGTACCCAAAGTTACACTTTGTTCCATATTTGGCGCGAAGAATAAAAATAAAAATTTAATTAAATAATTAAACGAAAGACCTATAAATATAAGCAAAACAAAAAAAGGCAAATTATATAAAAGAAAATTAATAGATTTTTCTATAGATAAAAAAATATTCTTTAATTTATAATCTGAATCTAACCAATAAAAAACAGTAACTATTTCCAAAAATTTTATCATTAATTTTAAAAGCCAATGCACTTTTGGAAAAACTGTAATACCTAATAGTATTAAAAAATAATGGGATAAATGAACAAGCAAAATTAATAATACAGTTATTTGAATATATCTTTTAAAATAAATTTTAAATGAATGCCAATTTATATTTTTATTTCCAATACGAACGCACAAAAAATAAAAACCATTTATTAAATACCAAAAAAAGCTTAATCCCATTTTAAAAGCTACAGAACATAATGAATAATTTTGAGCCGCACCTGAATATAAATCTATAAATGCCTTACAATGAACAGATGCAACCAAAAAAATAATTGTATCTAAAAAAAATAGCCAACCAAAATATTTGGTAAAATTTTTTGCAGATCCAAAATAATTTAATATAAACTTACTAAAAAAATAACTAATACTATCTTTATTAAAGACATTAACAGTATCTTTCCAGCTTTCTAATAGTATCATTAATGTTTACTCATAAAAAAATTTATAATATTTATGTCGTAATATGGAGTAGTAATTTGCAATAAAAGATAAATTTAAGCAATAAAAAACAATTCCCAAAAATAAAGACATAACAAAAAAAACAATATATAATATGGGAGAATAAGCAAAAATTAAATATTCATTAAATCTAAATACGTCAGATATAATAGTCAAAATCCAAAATATTAAACTCAAAAATAATATTACTGGTAAAAAATAAATAAATACTTTTAGTCCCCTTATAAAAGATTTAAATATAGATGCAAATATTGTTTTTTCATCTAAATAAAAAAATACAGTAAATAAAAAAACTGTTGACCAAATTGATAATAAAAATTTGGCAAATAAACCTATATTTACATAATAACTCGGCCCTAATATAATCATAGGCAAAATAAACATAAAAAATATTAAAATTAAAATTCCCCAATTTTTACCAAACATTCTTTTTAAATATGCAAAGTTTTTATTTTCACTAGAAGCTCTTACTAATAAAAAAGGAAGCAATAAGAATGTAAATATTAGTAAAAATAGCCCAATATATAATGGCAAGCTAAATATAAAATTAAAAATTATACTTATAGTAAAATTTTGTATAAATCTAGAAATAATTGTTAAAAAATATAAGGCAACGCCAAAGACAACCAACAACAAACCCAATAACCAAAAATTTTTAAATAATAAAATTATAGACCTAAAAGCATTATTTAAACTTGCAAGAAAAAATGACTTTAAACTGTCTTTTTTAAAAAAAGATAATGATTCAGCCCATTTAGATAATATTACTTCAAACATAATAGCCCTTTAATTAAATTTTTTAAATTATATAAAAACTATATTTTTTTATTATAACTGTAAAGTTTATTTAATTTTCTTCGCACCTTGTAAGAAATATTACTTTTTTATTTAGCTCAATAATCAAGCAATATTTAAAATATCTTGACATATAGAAATTTATATTAATAAAATAAAGTATGAAAATATGTAGAAATTTTTTATTTTTACAATTTAAGCTAATTTGACAAATAAAATATTTACCAGTAAAAATCTTTTTGGGTGTTTAGGGAGATATTATGGATAAAAAAAAGAAAAGTACAAAAAAGAATATGATACAAGATGCAAAATTATTAATAGTAGAGTCTCCTGCAAAAATAAAGACCATTTCTAAATTTTTAGGTCCAGATTTTAAAATTATGTCTACCTTTGGACATATCAAAGATTTGCCTCCCAAAAAACTTGGTATTATTAGAGATGAAAAAACAAAAGCTATTGATTTAGAATATGTCCCAATGAAGGACAAAGATAAAACTATTGCAGATATATGCAAACAAGCAAGCAAGTCTGGCGAAATATATCTAGCATCTGACCCTGATAGAGAGGGAGAAATAATTTCGTGGCATATTGGTCAAGAAATTGCAAAAACGTTTAAAGACAAAAGCAAAATATATCGTATAACTTTTAACGAAATCACAAAACAAGCTATTCTTGATGCAATAAACGATAAATCTACTATCAATATGAAAATGGTCAGAGCTCAGCAGGCAAGAAGAATATTAGATAGATGGGTAGGTTATCAGGTTTCGCCAATATTATGGAAAAAAATATCAAAAGGACTTTCTGCCGGTAGAGTACAATCTGTAGCTTTATTATTAATTTGCAATAGAGAAGAAGAAATTTTAAATTTTAAACCCGAAGAATTTTGGTCTATTTTAGGCAAATTTAATATAGATAAAAGCTTTATAGATGCTGAATTATTTAAAATTAACAAAAAAGAATTTAAAATAACAAATAAAGAAGAAGCAGACAAAATACTGGCTGCTATAAAAAAAGAAAATTATTCTATAGAAAAAATTACGGATTCTAAAAAATCCAGAAATCCATTAGCTCCATTTATGACAAGTACATTACAACAAGATGCATACAATAAATTAGGCTTCTCTGTAGATAAAACAATGTTTGTTGCTCAAAAATTATATGAAGGTGTGCCATTAGCAGACAAAGACAAACCAGAAGCTTTAATTACATATATGCGTACAGACTCGCTTCGTTTATCTGATACAGCACTAGATGCTTCTCGAAATTATATATCTAAAAATTTTGGTGCTGATTACTTACCAAAAGCTGCAAATGTGTATTCAAAAAAAGGTGCACAAGATGCTCACGAAGCCATACGCCCAATTAATTTTAATGTAACACCAGAAATAGCTGCTAAGTATTTACCAAAAGATCATGCAAAATTATATACTCTTATATGGCAAAGATCGATTGCATGCCAAATGAACCCTGCACAATATTTTCAGCGACAAGTATTAATTTCTGGTGGCAATTTCACATTTAAAGCCATAGGCTCAACATTAATATTTGATGGTTTTTTACGTATTTATCCAAGTAAATCTGATGAGCAAGAATTAATTATACCTAAAGATATTAAAGAAAAAGATTTATTAAATTTAAAAAACATAGAAGGCAAACAACATTTTACCAAACCGGCTCCAAGATATAATGAGAGCTCTTTGGTAAAAGAAATGGAAAAACAAGGTATTGGTCGACCAAGTACATATGCAACAATTATTTCGACAATTCAAAAAAGAAAATATGTAGATAAAGATCAAAAAAAGTTTGTACCAACAGAATTAGGTAAAGCTGTAATCAAAATGCTTGTAGAACATTTACCTGATATTATAAATGTTACATTTACTGCAAAAATGGAACAAGATTTAGATAAAATCGCAGAAGGCGAAATAAAAAGAGATGAAGTTTTAAACGACTTTTATGAACCTTTTGAAAAAGATCTAAAAACTTGGGCTGGTAAAGATACTAAACGCGAAGCAATAAAAACAAATATAAAATGCCCAAAATGTAAAAGTGAGCTCGTTGTAAGATTTGGAAAAGCTGGAGAATTTTTAGGCTGTTCTAAATTTCCAACATGCGATTTTACTTCGCAATTTAAAAAAGACGAACAAGGAAATATTGAATTAGTAAAAGCGCAAGAACAGCCAAAATCTGATATTAAATGTCCTAATTGTGGCAAAAACTTAGTTCAAAAAATTGGCCGCTTTGGACCTTTTTATGCTTGTCCAGGCTATCCAGAATGTAAATATATTCATACAGATAGTCTTAAAATGCCTTGCCCTATGTGTAAAGGCAAAATAGTAAAACGTGCAAGCAAAAGAGGTGTATTTTGGGGTTGTTCAAACTATCCTAAATGCAAATTTATAATCTCTGGAGATGTTCAAGAAGAAAAATGTCCAAAATGTAAAAGCCCATACCTTTTAAAACGCAAAGATAAAGACGACAATGTAACTTTATCTTGTCCAAATAAAGACTGTGGCTTTACAAAAAAAAGCGAATAAATTTTATAATTAAAAGATCCCGGGTTTAAACCGGGATCTTTTTTATTTAACCAAAACGCGCATTAAAATAACAAATAATATCCAGATAGATTCACCAGCAAATACACCTGACCATAAAGAAAATTTAGTATCACTCTTCTTTTCAAAATAAGATATTAATGCGCCAATCGAAAGGCCAATAGTCAAATTATTAGGCATTAAAATACCACCAAAAACCATCGTAGGACTTATTTTAAATCTTTTTAAAAGTATGCCATAAATAAATCCTAACAATAAAATACGCCAATCAAAATTTAATGATTGCAACAAAAGCGCCCTGCTTTTACCTCGTTGGGCAAACAGTTCTGGAGAACCAAGTTGAAAAGTATTAAACAATAACCATATAAAAAAGCCTATAGTTAATGCCGTAAATATTAAGCCTATCCATTGAGCCTTATAAATTTTTTTAAATTCTATATCACAAAGTTTCCCTACTTTATAATCGAATAATAAATCTGACGCAACTCCGGCACAGATATTAAAAAATACAACAAGAAGCGTTATTTGCATAAAATTAAGTTTAAATAAAATCATCATGGGAATCATAATAAAAGTCGCAAATCTACCAAATGTAATTAAACCTATTTTGCCTCCCAAATAGCTAACCTGATATGTTGCAATAATAATAAAAATTAATAATAATATTTGACTCAAAAAACTAAATTTAAAATAAGTTAAAAAAATAAAACTTAATAATAAAGAAAAAATTAACTCAAAATTAATTATATTTTTGTTAATAATATTTTTGAAATTAAAATTATTATTTATTTTTATATTATTAATTTTAAAAGATTTTATTTTATTTAATATATTTTTAGGATATTTAAATAAACTCAAAATAAGCTCAGACAGCACTAATCCCGAAGCAAACGCCATTACAAAAACATCTTGCGTTAAATTATTAAAATAATAATTTAATGGTGCTATTACCAAATATTTTGAAGCCAATCCAAATAATAATGGCAAAACAATATCAACTCCAGAAATAAATCCTATTGCCCATAACATGGGCATAATAGATATACTAAAATTTTGTTTAAATATTGATGGAAAAACATAAAATATTTTAGGCAAAAAACCAGAAAACTTTAAAAAACCATCTCTTAAAAAGCAAACAATCCAACTAAGTGAAAAGCCAAAAAGCATTTGTTTAGCTTGTTTATCTTGAGCTTGAGATGTTATTATTTCATAAATTAATTTACTTACAGGAAAAGATAAATTCTCTTTTACAACTAATTTGTCTGCAAAAACTCGCGCTAACCAAATACCAAAACCACCTGCCGCAAGACACAATACAAATATCATAATAGAAAAAGATACTGCATTTTGAGTTAATAAATTAAATGCATTTTGATCTAAAAAGTATAATGTAGGTAACGAAAAACCTATTGCAACACCAATAATGCCACCTACAGATCCTATTGTTTGAATTATAGACAAGGCTTGATTTTGCTCTGTTTTTTCTAATTTTACACGTCTTAATTTTAATATTAAACTACTTGCAAGTACTATGGCTGGAGCTATCCATGGGCCAATCATTGTTGCCATTGAAATATATGATAGTATTGCACCACTTAATATAGCAAAAAAAACGCCCCAAAATACAACTAAAAAGCCCATTTATACCCTCAAAATTTAACGCATTTTAAACAAAAAACTACACTTTTTAATTAAAATTAACATTTTATACATTTTTTAAAAGCTTTTTGTTGATTTTTAGGCCTCAAATACAGTACTATCTTAATAGGAATATAAATAAATATATAATAAAAAGCTTAGGTTGTTTATGAACTTTTTTAAAAACAAAGATACATTAATAAATATAATATCAACGGTGATTATCTCCGGCGTTGTTATGTATTTTGTTTATAAAAAAGACAACAGTTATAAAGATCAAACAAGTCCACAAAATCTTTTTCAAATTCAAAGTAATTACAATAAATCTAAAATTGCCTATACAGAAACAACAAATCCTGAAGAACTTATTTATAATTATAATAATCTGTTAATTTTAATAGATAAAACAAGAGAATTAAAACTAAATTTTTATTCTAATTTTGAAAAATTTATTAAAAACTCAGAAAATATTAAAGAATTAGAAGATACACTAACCCAATTAAAAGCAGAGCGTTCTTTCTACAAAAAATACTTAAAGCAAGCAAATGTTTATCATAAAAGAAGCGAACCCTCAAAACAGCGTAACTCTTTAAGATATTATTTAAGAGTGCTAGAAGACAATATTGATGATATTAAAAAAATGATGACTAGATTTAATTTAAGCTATGCAACACAAGTTTTTAAAAACTTATAAACCTTTTTTCTATAAATATCTGAAATATCTCTATATATTTTTGCATGTGTACATGGTCGAGTAATCCAAATTTTTGATTTATTATTAGTACTATGCGAATACATATTTATACTATCTTTAATACTTACAGTATCATCATTACATGTGTGTATAAAAAATATAGGTTGTTTAACTTTATCTAGATCTTTTATTATAGAGACACTATTAACATCACAATTGGCCACGTAATTTGTCATTTTTTTTATTACATATGCAAACGGATAGGCAGGCAATTTAGATTTTAACTTAAACGATCTATTTATAACGTCACTTAGATTTGCAAATGGTGACTCAACAACCAATGCATCACACAAATCTGGACGTTTTTTTACAGCATCAAGAGCAATAGCCCCGCCCATAGAAATACCTACAACAAATAATGGCAAATCTCTAGTAAAATAACCTTTAGGCCTAGTGCTTTCGCGCATAAAATCTACTGCAGCAAACAGATCTTTATATTCATGGCAACCAAGGGTTCTAAAGCGCCCTTCACTCTTTCCATGAGCTCTAAAATCAAATAATAATAAATTATAATCTGGAAAAATATCGATAATTGGGCTTACAATCTCTTTGCAGCTCTGAAAGCCATGAGCAACAACTATATTGCCAATAGCGCCTCTTCTTTTTAACAAATAACCCGAAAGTTTTAATCCATCTTTAGAATTAAAAGCAACAACTTCAATGTCTCTTCTTTTTAAAAGATCTTCTCTAATTTGAGCTGCATATGTAGAAAGCCTAGAACCGTCTTTAAATTTTAAATCATATGGCAAAACTAATTTTTTAAAAGCAAAAAAAGATACTAAAAAAATTATAATTAAAAATGCTGGTAAAACAAAATATAGCAAAAATCTTAACCACTTATTCTGACGGCGTCTCACAATTTTAACCCATCTTTATAAAGATCTTTACCTGCCAAAAAATGCCAGTGTAAATGAAATACAGATTGACCTGCGGCAGCTCCATTATTTGAAATTAAATTAAAAGAAATTGGTTGTGATAATTTATTTTCTAAAGCTATATTTTTAGATAAATCTCTTGCAACAAAAACCATATCGACAATTAAATTAATATCAGCATCTTGCAACATTCCCACATTTTCTATATGTTTTTTTGGCATTATCAAATAATGATAAGGTGCTTTTGGATGCAAATCTTTTATAACTAAAACATGCTCTGTTTCTTTTATAATATTACTTGGTATTTGTTTTTGAATTATTTTGCAAAAAATGCAATTAGAATCAAACATAAATTTTAAAACTTCCAGTCCTGGCCTGCCAGCCATAGCTCCGCAGGAGCGACGGCTGGTGCCGAAGGTCGGACTCGAACCGACACGGTGTTGCCACCTCGAGATTTTGAGTCTCGCGCGTCTACCAATTTCGCCACTTCGGCCAATAAATATCACTTATATCACGTTTTTAATGTAACAAAATGCGCATTATCGTCAAGAAAATTATACTTAATTTTTAATTTATTATTTAATTATACAAGACTTGCAGCATTAAATATTGGTAAATATATAGATAACATCAAAATGACAATAATAAATCCAACCAAAATTAATAATATTGGCTGGAATAAACTAACTAGTAATTTTATTTTTTTTTCTAGATTTTGATCGCATAATATTGCAACACGCTCAAGAATTAAATCTAATTTACCTGTTTTTTCTCCAACAGCGATTAAAGAGATTATCTCTGGTGCTATAAATTTTAAATTAACATTTTTTAAAGCCATATTTAAAGGTTGTCCTAAAACAACAAAATCTCTTAATTTTAATAATTTTTCTTTTAAATAAATATTATCAACTGTATTTAAAGCCAAATCTAAAGACTTTTTAAGATCTATTCCAGAAACTAAAAACATCGAAAGTGCCGAAAAAAAACTAGTTAAATAATAATAAATAAAAATTTTATTTAAAAAATAAAAATTAAATACAAACCAGTTTTTATATTTTTTTATATAACTTAAATTAAATAAATATTTTATTAATAATAAAAATAATAAAAAAAATATTATTATTAAAAATATATTCCCTGAACGTAAATTATTGCTAATTTTGAATATAAACTTTGTAGTTTCTGGCAACTCTTTATCAAACGAATTAAATAAACTTTCAAATTGAGGAATAACAAAAATAAAAATACCCAAAACTAAAAACACTGAAAATATTACTGTAATTATTGGCAATAAAGCTGCATTTTGTAATTTTTTAATTAAGTTAAATTTTTTATTTAAATTCTGAGATATTTTGCCAAGAACTATATCTAATTTACCTGAGCTTTCGCCCGATTTTATAATGTTAATTTGATCCTGAAAAAATATTGTATCATGCATATTTAATGCTTGAGCAAAACTTTTACCATTTTTTATATCTTCTATTATTTGTATAATTATTTTTTTAAATTTTTTATTTTTTATTTGATCTTGTAAAACATTTAACGATTCTAAAAGTGATACACCACTAGAATTTAATGTATATAACTGTTCAAAAAAAAATAATTTATCTTTTAAATTTATATTTTTATTAAAAAAATTATTAAATAAAATATTTTTATTATTTTTTATTTTAAATTTTGTAAGAGCAATATTATGACGCAATAAAATAAAATTTAACTCTTGGGAATCTTTTGCATCAATAATTCCAGAAACATCTTGCCCCTGCAAATTTATGCCCTGCCAAAAAAAACGCTCCATCAAATTCCCCTAATTTTGTTTAATTTATAAAATTATTTTTAATAAATCTTGATACTCTAAATCTATATCTATCTTAACTTTCTTTTTTCTGCTTGTTCTACCAGATATTATATTTATTAAATTTTTGGCTATTTTTAGCTTTTTAACCAAAATTTCAATAATTTCATCGTTAGCTTTGCCATGCTCTGGGGCACTTTTTAAGTAACACTTTAAAATCCCTGATTTATCGAGCAAAAAAGCCTGCCTGCCTGAGCTTGTAGTAACACTTATATCTATAATCAAACCAATCTCCTCTAAATATATAAATTAATTTGTAAATCTCGATTGCAAGATAGTATATTATTTTTTATAATATTTTATTATTGCAAATAAATATTATGCAATTATTATTGAAATTGCTATATTGCGCCCATAGCTCAATTGGATAGAGCGTCAGACTACGGATCTGAAGGTTAGAGGTTCAACTCCTCTTGGGCGCACCAAATATTATACGGAGAGATGGCTGAGTGGTCGAAAGCGCTTGCCTGCTAAGTAAGTATCCTGGGAAACCGGGATCGAGGGTTCGAATCCCTCTCTCTCCACCAGCCTACGCTAAAGCTACGGCTGGCATGCCAGGACCGGTATTTATATTATAAAAACTTTGTTAGCACTATTGCGTAGGCTGTCACGCCATCATGTCCACCATAGCTTTAGCGTCGGTGGAAGCTCGCCAGAGCGACGGCGGACCTGGACTTGGTATTTAAAATTAAATTAACGCTATCTATTAGCCTAGATGCAAATTTATCTTCACAAAAACTTTTGAAATATATCTCAACCTAAAAAAATAACCGGAGAGATGGCAGAGTGGTTGAATGCGGCGGTCTTGAAAACCGTTATTCCTGGAAACAGGAATCGTGAGTTCGAATCTCACTCTCTCCACCATACTTCGCCAAGGCTTCGTATGGCGCAGCCAGCTTTCGCTAATAATTTTTATAATAAAAAATTATATTCTAGAAATTTACCACTTTAATTTGTTACCATACTTTTACGTTTAAAAAAAGCAATTTAAGTCTTTTTGTATTTAAAGGAGAATTTTATGAATAAAAGACTAAGTATGATTTTAAATATTGCATGGGCAATAACACTTCTATTAGTTTGCGCAAATTTTACAGATGGTGCAAAAAAAGACTCTGCTGCCCAAAATCCAGAATTTGTAAAAGTACTAGATGGCGAAAGTTTAGTAAATGGTACAATTTATGATGATCAAAATGTAATACCAGCAAAACAAATATCATTTTCTGGCCACAGCAAAATTGGTGGAGTAAGAAGAGAAAGTGATGATTCTATAAATGTTTTAGATTTAACAAAAATAAAAGAAATAAAAATATTAAACGAAAATTACATGTCACCAAGATATCAAGATAAAGAATATATTTTAGTAGAAGTAACAGCCATTAATGGCGCTATTACAAAAGATCTATTAGTTCCAAGAGATGTTGTAATTTGTGCAATATCAAAAGAAACAGAAATGGAAAAAGCTTGGTATTTAAAAAAGCTTTCTAAAATAGATATAGATTTAAATGGCAAACCTCAAGTAGTTGAAGCACCAAAGGGTGTTGTAAAACAAACTAATTAATTTTTAAAAACTTACAAAATAGTAAAGGCGGGATTTGTTCCCGCTTTTTTTTAGCTTTTACCAAAACATTATAATTGCGCATAAAAACATAATTATACATGTAAAAAATGCACCAAAATTCGATAATTTACTATTTTTATGCTCACCCATAACATGCGTTTTATTTGCCAAAAGTATTATAAAAAAAATTATAGGCACAGCAACAATGCCATTAACAACAGCAGCATAAACAAGTGCTTTGATTGGGCTAATATTAATAAAGCTAATTAATAAACCAATAACTACAGAAAAGATAATTATATTATAAAAAAATTTAGCCTCGTTATATTTCAACGAAAGACTATATTTTTTATTACTTATTTGTGACAAAGCATATGCACTAGAACCTGCAAGAACAGGAATACCCAAAAGCCCTGCTCCAATAATTCCTAAAGTAAAAACTAAGTAAGAAAAATTACCCGCAAATGGTTTTAGTGCCATAGCTGCATCTTGGGCTGTTAAAATATTTGTAATGCCATTTTTATAAAGAGTAGCAAAGCATGTTACAACTATAAAAAATGCAATAAGTTGCGAAAATAACATACCCCAAAATGTATCTATTCGCATTTTTTTTATTAAATCCCGTTTAAGACTTCTACCTGGATTTTGATCACCGTTATCCTCTATTTCTTCTATCTCATGCGAGGTTTGCCAAAAAAATAAATATGGCGATATCGTAGTTCCTATAAACGCTGTAAGCATAATAATAAAATCTTTATTAAATTTTACATGAGGTATAAAAGTAAATTTTATAACTTCTAACCAATTATTTACTGTCATAAAAGCAGTTATTACATAAGCAAATAAAAATAAAGTTAAAAATAATAAAATTTTAGAATAATAATGATATGCAATAAAAACTTGTAATAAAATAATAATAATACTTAATATAATTGCCCACAAATTAACACTACCACCAATAAGCATTTTAATACTGGCAGCCATTATAGAAATATCTGCACCAATATTTATTATGTTAGCTATACACAAAAAAAGTATAATCGAATACAAAATATATTTTGGGAAGAACTTTTGCATGTTTGCAGCAAGCCCCTGCCCCGTTGCTATGCCAATTCTTGCACACATTTCTTGAATTACAAACATTAATGGAAATAAAAATGGGACTAGCCAAAGTGTTTGCAAGCCATATTTTGCTCCTGCAACAGAGTATGTTCCAATTCCAGATGGATCATCATCTGATGCCCCTGTAACAAAACCCGGCCCCACTATTTTTGTAATTTTTTTTATTTTATTTTTAAACTTTTGAAAGCGGGTTTCTTTTTTCCAAAAAAATATATTAAACATATAACACCAAAAAAATAAGCACATCAAAAATACTTACATATTTTTTAAGTGTATATCGTTCGCCCTGAGCGAAGCAACTTGTTGCGAAGTCGAATGGGCATTGCCGAAAAATATAGGCCCTTTAATACAAAACAAATTAGCCCAGCGCACACGCACTGGGCTACCTCAAAGCCGCCTGCTTGAGCAGGCTCAAATGCAAGTTAATTTTTTTTATTTAGCTACTGCAACATCAACTTGTTTATTTTTCATTAACTTTTCAAACTCTTTTTTTGCAAATTCAATACGCTTATTAAAACCAAGATGTATATCAATATCAGAATCTATAAATATCGATTTTTGTAAATTTATAAAATCTTGCAATGCCAAAATCTCTGGATACAATTTTTTATATTCATTTTCTGATTTATTTTTAAGCTCATTCATAGCTTGAACAACAAAATTAAAATCTTTACCATCTAAACCATATGCATCTATTACAATGTTTTTTAATTTTGTCATAGCAGAAATAAAATTTTCCAAATCTTGAGTATGCTCAAGTGCAAATTTATCAGCATTTTTTTCATGTTTTTGTGAACTTATTCTTGCAATAAAAGCCTTTAACAAAATAGCATAAAATGTAAGCTGCGCTGTTATAGCAGAAACAACTAAATATTTACAAAATTTATTATGTTTATAAAGATCTTTAATTTGTCCCAAAAAGATGGCTTCTAAAAGAACAAGTCCAAAAGAACCCAAAATATTTTGTGCACTTAAAAGGCTGTCAAATCTACTTATTTTATTACTATCATTAACCAGATGGCCCAATTCATGCGCAATAATTGCTGTTAATTCAGAATCGGACATTGTATTAATTATATCTTCACCCAAAACTATACCAGTAAACCCTGGAGTAAATGGCATAGCCATTGCATTAAGCGTGTTATGCTTATTTGCAGAATTATATTCATGATCAGAGAAAGCTATCATCATATATGGCAATTTAAAATTTGCTTTTTTACAAATTTTTTCAACTACAGCATACAACTTAGGAGCTTGATTTTTATCTACATAAACAGTGTCTGTAAATTTTAATATTTGATTTATAACAATACCAAAACCTTTAATAGGTTCATTATGCACAAAATTTATTTTTGCATAATCTTTATAATTTTCGTTAGCTACAATATTTGCTTTTCTGACAGCTTCAAGATTAAATCTAATAATTGGATTTTTTATACTCAAATATTTTTTTATATATTCATCTTGCTCTTTTAAATTTCTAATTTCTTTAGCAATTTTGTATGTAGGATTTTCTTCTACATAAACTTTTTCAACTTGATTTTCTTGATTTTCAGCTTTTATATTTGTAAAAAGATTAAAGCTCAAAACAACTATTGATGTTAATAAAATTTTTGCATTTTTTCTTGTTAAAATCATGATCAATCCTAATAAATTAATTATTTTATTTTCGTTCTCTTATAGCTTGTTCAATTCTTACAGCATTAATAGTACCACTAATATTTTTAATTGCTGCCCTGCGTTGCTTACTTAATTCTTTATATTTATTGCTTTTAATTTCGTAACGAATCTCATCTGTTATAGATTCTAAAATTTCAATACTATTTTCAGTTAAATAATTTTTACCAAATTCTGAATATTTTTTATGTAATGCATCAAAAGTTTCATTCAATTCTTCTGGTATAATATTTTTATAATTCACACCGTCAAGCTCTAAATCTTTATCAGGATTATATTTTTGTAAAAATTTCTCAAGAACATTTACAAATCTTTCTTTTTTTATTTTTTTGTCACAACAACAATCACGTGTCAACATTGAAACTAATTTAACTACGCCGGCAGAAATTCCTCCAGATGCTAACCCAGCTAATATTTTTCCAGCAACGCCTTTTATATCATTATCATTGGCAGCTCCTGCACCAACTACAAAAAATATAACTGTAGCTATTAATGTTGATGTATTGTTTACAATTCCATTTGTTTTGGATTCCATTCTATCAATATTTTTAATAAGAATTCTTTCAAGATATTCCCACTCTCTACCTTCTTTATAATAAGTTTCTTCAGGCTCAGATATTTTTGTTATATCACAATCTTTACCGGCAAAAATATTTGATACAAAAAATGCACCAAGCAAAACAGACAACAATACTTTATTTTTCATATAAAACCCTTATTTAGACAAACCATATTTTTTACAATAAAATGTAATCTAGAAAGATTTTAAATAAAGGTCAAGTTGTTGAAAACTAATTTTTTACTTGTTCTTCAACTATTTCTGGATATTCTTTTATTTCTGGATATTTTTCAATCAAATATTTGAGCAATTTTCTTTGAGTCTTTTCGTTTAAATTCTTAACCTCTTGCCAAGATTTAATGCCAAATTCTCTTAATCCAATAAATATTTTGTCATATAAACGTTCACCAGAATCAACTGTAAAATTAACAATTTTAGCTAATGGCAAAAGTAACAATCCAAGACTATTATCAAATATTGTTTTTAATGTGCTGTGATATTTCTTTTTAATAGCTAACCATTCTTCTTTAAATTCTTGCTCCGTCAAATCAGCAGGCACATTTATTGCCCCATTGTCACGCATGTACTGTTTTTGTTCATTTGTAAGCCCAACTGCACCTTCCAAATCTAAATCTTTAACAATAGCACCATCAAAATTAGCCCTAGATAAATAAGCTTTTTTAAAAACAGCCCCAGTCAAATCAGCACCGGTAAAATCTGCTTTAATAAAATTTGCACAATATTCAAAAATTTTACCTTTTTTTTCTACAAGGACGTAGGCAACAACATTATTTAAATAAGCGCCTGTAAAATATGCCCTTCTAAAAAATCCTCCAGTCAAGTTAGCTGATTCCAAATGGGCATCAATAAAAGTTGCATTATTAGCATTGGCTTTAAAAAACTTAGCTTGCTTTAAAATACTTCTATTAAAACTTGTACAAACCAAATCTTCACCAATAAAATTATAACCACTTAAATCACAATCTCTTAACACTTGATTAGAATATGATTTAAAATAATATCGATTATAATCATCATCACTCATACCAAACACATATCTTGAAGAAAATAAGAGAGAAAACAACACATATATTTTAAAAAAATTTTTCATCTTAAAATTCCATAATCTATGAATATTAAACACAATTTTTATTTACGTTGATACAAGCTAGCAAATCTTATGAAAAAAAAAAGAGGCTCACAAATATGCAAACCTCTTTTTTTTGATACATATTAGAATCTTAATATTTATTTTTTATTTAAAATATCAGCTGTCTTAAACGCAGCTCCTGTTTTAGCCTTAATTAATTCACCTATAAAAAGAGGAATAACCCACTTTATTCCATTAGCAACATAAGTCCCAGCTTTTTTCAAATCCCAATTATTCCAAATTCCAACATTTTTACCAACTTCTTGATTAGAAGAAACTCTTTGTGCCATTTCTCCATATATTCTTGCTGATTTACCTATCATAGGCATAATTTTATCTTTATTTTTTTCTATAGAATCAATAATCGCATCTGTAATCTTAGCAGCGGCATTAGAAGAATAACCAACAACGGTCTCTATAAACCCATTAAGCATCTCTGGCCCGAATAAGTACAATATTGTAATATAAATAGGGCTTAAGATTATCTGCGTCTTAATAAAACCTTTTACTGTTAACATATAATCTAAAGCTTTATCAAACTTTAAAAAGTATCGTTTAACAAAACCCGGCTTATTTTCAGAATTTATCACTCTTCTGTTTTCTACAATATTTTGTATTAAATTTACAGTTTCATCTTTACCAAGATTAGGTTGCTTTTCTTTAAGCTCTTTTAAATCCTGAATTATGTAACCCAAAGCACCTTTTATTTGATCTAAATCTTTTTGATTTAAATCTATATCTTGTTCTTGTAAATCTTGTGACTTTTCTACAACCAAGCCAAACTGAATATCACCAAAAGGTGATTCAACTTTTGTATTTCCAGCTATTGCACAAGAATACGCCATAGCCAAACTAAGTGCTACTGCACCAAAAACATATTTTTTCATAAAAGCCTCCACTTTTAAATATATTATTCAAATTTAAATTAAAACTTAAAAATTAAAACTAGTCTTTGTACTGCCCAATTCTATTTTATTATTATTCTCTACTTCTACTAATGTAACCTTAAAATCTGGATTAAATCTTTCTCTTGGCACAAATATAATACCATTAACAGAATGATATGGGCTTATAATTTGGGTCTTTAATTCTTTTCTATTAAAATCTTCATCTAATCTATCATTAGCTCTTGCAGATTTATTACCATCAACAATAGCTGGTATAATAAATGGCCATAAAACTAACGAAGCTGCACCATACCCACCAGCACGAGCAGCTGTAGATGTATGAACCTTTCTAGCAATTTCTCTAGCTGGAACAGATGGCAAACTAATTCTATCTAAAGAGAAGTCTAAATATTTTTTAGAATTATTTACTATTGTAACTTGAATCGGCTGATAACCTTTAGCCAAAACATCTCTATCTAAATAAACTTTACAATCAGAAGCATTAAATGGTTTATATGCCATAAACACAGATTCTTTTTTAGCTTCTGAAGATGGATAAGCCAATGTTTCTAAATTTTGTCCTCTGTATTTAGCACAACCAGATGCTAATAAAAGAGCTGCAACAGAAACAATAGATATAACTGGAAACATTAACTTTTTTGAATTTACATTTGTCATAAAAATCCCTAGGCCCCCGCCATAATTTTTATATTATTAATTTAAGACCACGGGTCACAGCCCGAGGTGACAACCTACACATCTATATTTTCGCATTTTTAAATAATAAAACAAACGCCAAACATGCTTAAATGCAGACTGAATCGATATATTAAATATTAAAATTATTTTATTTACAGAGAGAATAAAAGATTACAGGTAGAAATTTTATTATATTGTAGATATGAATTAGGTAAAATTTGGCTGCCCAACCTTAACTCACTTCAAACTTTTGACTGAAAAAGTTTGCATAAAAAAAATTACCTTAACCACTATTTACCTACTATTAGTAATGAGATGTCATTTTTTAAATTTATTCCATACTATTTATATAAATTTTGAAAAAAGTTTAATGAACTATCTAAATGGCAAGTCCAAATTCCATTTTTAAGCTACATCTCTACCCTTTAATTTAAAGAATTGAAACGTTTCTATCAAATATAATTATAATTAAATTTTTAAATTTAAACACTCTTTTATTAAAGGCCTATCTAAAAATAATAAAAATTCAATATTTATTTTAAGTTCTAATTCTATAAACTTTTTAGACTCTGATAACTGTTTTAATTGTAAAATTCCATATTCTGTATCAGAATATTTTACTGTGTCTAATAATAGTGTTGATAAAAAGTCTATATCGCATTTGCACAAATCAATTAAATAATAATCTAAAAATTTAAATGCATTTTTTAAAAATTTTATGGCAAGTTCTTTCTCATTAGAAGACCATGATTTTTTAGGTTTGAAGTAAACACAACCTGATTCTTCATAAAATTCTATTTCTGTTTCAATGACTTTGGGATGAATTGAATTATTTCTATAAATTATTAATTCAATAACTCCTCCCACCAAATGATATCCTAGATTCAACTTTTCTTCAGATTTCAAAAAGAGCAATAAGTCAAATTTATCTATTAGTGACAACTTATCCAAATTTTTTTTTAATTTATCATTTAATTTCGTAGATTCAATAATTATATTTACAATTCCTTCAAGCATTCTAATAGTTGTGTGACAAATTAAATTATTTAGGCATCTCTTATCAAAATCTGAGCTATTTTTTAAATATTTTAAAAGTACTGCAATTTCATTAAATATTTCACCAAATGGCTTATGTAAATAAGAAGTTTTTTTTATACTACTTTTGTTATTCATTTATTTCACATAATTATTTATTAAAAATACTAAAATAACTGTATGCACGCATTATATCATAAATATTTTTTTACAATTTAATACTAATATATTTTTCAAATCTAATAAATTTACACTCATTTTGTCCTCTTACACTCTTTAAGCTTCGACAAACATCTTCGTATTCTTTTCTATTAATATTTTTTTTAAAACCATCATACTTTTTAACCTTGACCAGCCACAGCCTTGGTGGAGCTAGCTACCCACTCTCAATGCACTTCGAACTTTTCGACTGGAAAAGTTTACAACAAAATTTACATTTAATCACTTTAACTAAAAATAATTATTTATATATCTGACAAATTAAAAATAAAAAATCCTAGACTACCAATTAATATTTTTGATAAATCTAGGATTTTTTATTTTAATTGTATTAATTCTTAAGAATAGACAATGGCCTAAAATTACCAGAAAGTAATTCAGTATTATTATTTGCTTCATCAAGTAATAATTGTATAAATTCGCGAGTTATCTTATCATATATGTCTAAACATAAATATATATGTCCGTCCTTATTAATTGTTCTAATTTTAGCTATATTTAATAATTTAGTCTCCATAAATTTAGTGAAGTTTTTAAAATATAATTCCGTTCCTATTGCATCAAATTCTATGCTCACCTTGATAATTCCACAATTTTCTGAACCTGCAAAATATGATCCTATGAAAGCCTTAGGCTGTATAGGTTTTGTATCACAAACAACTGATTCGTCTGGTTTAATAATAATTTGAAGTGTATTTTTGAATAAATTGGGCTTATGATAAGGCCCATATTGTAAAATATTATAAAATAAAGAAGGGAAACTAGATATTTTTTTAATTTCAATTGAATATTTAGCTTCATTTGAAATAACTTCGTTTGTAACGATTCTAAAACTTGAATTATTAGTTCCTGAAAATATTTTTTTGTTTGATAAAAAAATTTCTTTTATTCCATCACAACCAAAAATCTCCAATAAATTCCCTTTTTGACAAAAAGCAATAAATAAATCTATATTTAACGTTAATAAAGGTTTAAAATTTAAATTAGCATAATGATGAGGTATTTTAAAACTATTGTTGTTATCAACCCCTAAAGGTATTATAGGTATTCCAAAACCCTTAATTTTATTTAAAGATCTAGGAAATAAACTTAATTGATTCAATTTTGGTTGAAGTTCTTTGCCTGTATTTAAAGATATAGCTTTAACAATATTCCCTTCTAATTTTTGAGTATACAATGAAGGACTAGAAATTATTATTTCTTCATCGGTATTATTTATTATTTCTGTAATATATCCTGTTGCATCTATTCTACATATATTTGTAAAAAGAAATATTGACGCGATAATGTAAAAAAAAGTAAATTTACGAATATTCATAATATAACCCCCAAATAAATCTTAAATATAAAATCTAAAACTATTCCATTTATACAATTTAATGATGCCTTAATTAGACATATTCATCAAAGGCCACAACTTGAAACAATTTATTAATCAAACTATTGCACATTATAACAATTTGAAACAATCTTAATTCTGGAATATATTTCTGGCAACATATAATAGATAAAAGGACACATAGTCAAAAGTTATTTAAATTATTATAAAAGATGAAATATATTTGATTAAATATTCTCTAATACTGCTAGAATTTTGTAAAAAACACCACACATTTAATACAAAAATTTGGCTGGGACGAGAGGATTCGAACCTCTGTTAACGGATCCAGAATCCGCAGTCCTACCACTAGACGACATCCCAGAACTGAGTTAAATTCTAGCATATTTCAAATATTTGTCATGAAAATATTTATGTTTAAATACAAAATAATTACTGGATCCTGAAATAAATTCAGGATGACAAAAGGGCTGCGATAAATCGCAGCCCTATAAATCCCAGCTATCCCCCAAATTTTTAGGCGTCTTTTATTTAAGTGATAACTTCAATAAAGATGTTTCCAAACCTGGTTCTTCTTCTAGTTTTTTACTAAAAGTAGAAATGTTTTCTTTTAATTCTGGGAATTTATTTTCTAAAACATATTCAATTGTTGGCCAATATTCTTTAACAAGTTCAAAGTTACCAGATACTGCAGCCAAACGATTAAACAAATTTTCTCTAACTATTTTATAATTATTATCAGTTAAAATATCTTTTAATATTTTTGTAAAATTATTATCAAAAGAGAATATAGTTTTAAATGTTTCTATTAAAGTTTTATCTTTAACAGTATTTAGAAAATTTTGCGAATATTGTCCTGTTACAATAATATTTAACTTATCAAGCTTGTTGCTTATTATAGTTAATTCTTGTTCTGTTTCTTGTTTTACTTTTTCATAATCAAGTAAACTAACTTTATCACTATTTAACGTACTATTTTTAAACATTCTATTAAATGTTCTAACAAACCAAGGAGTACTAAGTTCATGCTCTATATTTTTTTGATTATAAGCTATATTTTTATTAATAATATCAAGTTTATTTTGTAATTTAGCCTTCTCTTTATTTAAAGTTCCTAAATTATTTTCAAGCTCTTTAGAATTAAAAGATTTAATAATATCATTAAATTCAAAGCCACTTATTTCTTTATATTCACTTATAGCATGATAAATAGCTGCAACAACAGATTTAGTTAAAAGAGCATAATCTAAATTATTTTCTTTATTATTATTTACACAATAAACAGTATTTTTGTCATCACTTGAATCAAGATAAACACCATTAGCTTTATCCTTAACAAGATTTGGATCTAAATCTTTAACCAATACAATTTGATTTTCTAAGTTTTGAGTATCAACTTTATCAAAAATATCATGCTTAGTATTAGCATCATAACTTTGTGTAAAGCTTTTAGCTAAACTTTTGAATACTTCTGTATTTAAATTACTTACAGATTTAACACGATCATAAAAAGCCTGCGCTGCATCATTATTATCAAAAGCATAGCCCAAAACTTGTTGCTTATTTTCACTGTTTTTTAGTTTAATATTTTCAAAATCTATATTTTTAAAACCTGTTTTAAAATCATTTACTAAATCACGAACAAAACTAATAAATTCAGGTTCAAAATATTCTGATAATTTTTCAATTAAACTATTAATCTTATTAATATCAAAATTTACACTTGAATTTATAAGCTTAATAACAAGAATTAAAAACTCTACAGTTTTTAAATTTTCGTAACCAACACCCAAATCTGTAACATACAACATATAAGTTTTTAAAATAAATACATCTGTTGGCGTTAATTTACCATTTTTAATAATTCTTGATATAAACCATTTAGCATATGGTGGTAATCCATTTAATAATTCATCTATTTTATTATTTTCGAGATATTTTTTTATTTCATTTTTTGCAACATTAACTGCTAAAACTTTAGTAAAATCTCCAAGATTTAATGAACCTATTCTATCTTCTAACGAACCTTGTTTTGAATCAGTTTGCTTTTGCTTTAATCCTTGACCAAACGTAAGGTTAATACCTTCTTCATTAAAGCCCTTAAACAATTTATCATGACCTAGTTCAAAATTTACACGAATATTTATAACACCTAAATTAAGATCTATTTTTCTAGACTTAAAATAGTCTAAATCTGGATTTGGTTGTTTGTGCTCAGCAACTAATGCATGACCAGAAAAAACGATAGATAAAGAAAATAACGAACATGTTAGAATTTTTTGTAAACTGTTTTTCACAAAAAGCCCCCCAATTAAAATTGCCATAATTAAAAATGGCCCTAAAAACCCCTAAATAACATCCCATATAGGCCTAAATATTAGCACTTTAAAAATAAATTTTCAAATGCCCTCCTTATATTGTATATACGCTATGGCAGAGACTAAACAAAAAATTGCTTCCAGAATCTATTTTAAAATTTTTAATACAAAAAATTGACAAATAATAATATACCGGTTGCATTTTTAGCCCTATTTAATAAGATAAATATAAGATAAATATTGGAAGAGAGATCCCTGATCTGTTTGCCCTTCGACTACGCTTACGCCGTCGTTAAGACTATGGCGCACAGGCAGGGCGAACGAAACGTTCGTGTAATAAAAATCTGGAGAAAAAGTATGAAAAACAGTAAAAAAGATATAAAAATTAATAAAAAAATGGGGAAAAAACATCGAATTATAGTGTTTTTTACATCTTTTTTACTTCTTTTTACAATATTACTTGGTGTTATTTTATTTAATTATTATAAAAAACAACCAAAAATCACAAATATTGTTCCCAAAAAATACACTCAAGAAAAAATAACTGTTTTTACTCATGGTTCTTTTGGATCTGTTATTGGATTAATGAACTTATTTAAAGTTTTAGACGATAATGTAGATAACACCAAATACAAAAAAACCGTATCAAAAATGCGAAAAAATCCAGATTTTTATAGCAGCCAAACAATTATGCAAAAAGGTTTAATTAAAATTGAACCTACTTTTGATTTGGCATCAACATCAAATACTCACTTTGCAGCTTATCCAATAATTAAAGCTTATGAACAATTTGATCAAGAAAATAATAAAAATATTAATAACAACTTTTATACCTTTGGCTGGTCTGGTTTATTAAGTCAAAATAGAAGAAGATTAGAAGCTGTACGTTTTTATAATTCACTTTCAGAAGAACTCGAAAATTATAAATCTTTTGAGAAAATTCCCGAAATTAGAATTATAACTCATAGTCATGGTGGTAACTTAGCATTAAATTTAGCTGCAGTGCATACTGTTATTAATAATTTTGAAAATATAGATTTAATATTAAAAAATACTATTAATAATGACGAACATGAATCATTAAAATGTATGTACGAAATTATTAAAGCTTTACCTAAAAAAAGTGCCATTAAAGCTTATACTAATCAAAAAAAATATGATTATTTTCCAGAAAATAAAAATTTAATAGTAAATGAACTTTTAATGTTTGGATGCCCAGTGCAGCCAGAAACAGAAAGCTTTATTTTAAATAATTTTTTTAAAAATATTTATAGCATATATTCACAAGAAGACGTAATACAAGATCTAGACGTGTTTTCTACAAAAAAAGACAGTAAACGAAGATTTAAAATAATAAAAAATATTGATACTACAAAAATAAAAGATAAACCAAAATTTGTTCAATTAAAAATTATGACAGATAGAGAAATGCAAAAGGTAATAGTAAATACACAGCAGGTATTAAGCCTTGATACCACTACAACTCAACCAAACAGACATTATGAAAGCTTTTGGCAAAAACTATTTTCTCCAAGTAGAATGTTTTGCAAAAAATCAAAAGATCCTACGCACAAAGAATTATGGTTTGTTTCGTGGAATAAATTAAAAGACAAAACTAGCGAACCTTTAGAATGTTTACCTTCTGTTATTTTTACACCATTAATTTTAAAATCTATAGAAAATATTTCTAACAATACACAAGATTTAGATATAAACATAAGACTTACAAGTAAAAATTTAAAAGTTTATGTATTCAAGCATAAAGAAAAAATAAAATTATTAGAAAACAAAGTTGCAATATCAAAAAACTTTGTTAACTCAATCAAATCTAAGCTTTTAGATTGGGCTCCAAGTGAGCATTCTATCAAAAAAGATTTTGAAACTATAAAAAATTATCAAGCACAAAATTAGAATATTACACAAAAATATGGTAAATTTTTCACAAACTTGTATTCTATTTTCTTGATGAACACTTAAAAAGTAGTGAGTAGGTTTGGAGTTTTATGATGCATAAAAAGTTTTATTTAAATAAATTTTTGTTTTTAATAGTTGTTTCTTTTTGTTTTCTATCACTAAATATCCTGCAGGCTAGTGAATCACTTAAAATAAATAAAATTATTATTAATGGGAATAATCACGTAAAAAAATATACTATCATGAATAGGCTCCCTTGGAAGCCAGGCGAAGATTTTGATGAATCAAAAAGTGCCATTGCTATAAATAATGTTTATAATCTTGGATATTTTAGACAAGTTAAAATAAAAAAAGAAATTTTAAAACATCACAAAGTTAATATTTACGTAAAAGTTGAAGAAAAAAAATTATTAGCAAAACTTGAATTTGAAGGCAACAAGGTTATAGATAGTAAAAAAATACGCGAAGAACTTGCTCTAGACAAACTAACAACTGTAGACGAAGAAACAGGTCACAGAATTTGTAACGGCATCAAAAAATTATATGCAGATGAAAGTTATCACAAAACAGAAGTTAAATATTTAATTATTCCCGATCCTAACGTACCAGAAAAAGTAACTGCTAAATTTATAGTAGATCAAGGGCCAAAATCTAATGTAGTAAGAGTAAATTTTATAGGCAATACAAAAATACCTGAACGCAAATTACGCAAAATGATTACAACAAGAGAAGAATGGCTATTAGGTTTTGTCGAAGATGCAGGAAAATTCAAACAAGATGATCTTGAAATGGATAAACACAGAATAGAATTTTTATACAGAGACAAGGGCTATCTAACAACAACAGTACAAAAAGCCGATGTTAAATATTCAAAAGAAAATAAAAATATAGAAGTTACTTTTTATATAAAAGAAGGCGATCAATTTAAAATTTCTAAAATAGATGTTTCTAACGAAGATAATGACGAAAAAGTAACAACTGAAAAACAATTAGAATATATCTCTTTAGAAGAAAACAAACCATATTCTCAGTCTAAAATGGCGGAATCTATTACAAGCCTTAGAGATTATTGGGGAACAATGGGATATATAAACGCAGACGTTTACCCTCAAGTAAAACCTGATGAAGAAACAAAATCTGTAAATATTACTTTCTTTGTAGAACCCGGAAAAAAACTTTATGTAAACAGAGTTAATATAACTGGCAACACTTTTACAAGAGATAAAGTTATTAGAAGACAAATAGATCTTGAAGAAGGCGATTTAATTACAACCAAAAAATTAAATAGATCAAAAGCTAACGTAGAATATTTAAGTTTTTTTGAACGTGGTGGTGTTAACTGGAAGATACACAGATTAAATGATGAAAAAGCAAACTTAGAACTTAACGTAAAAGAAACAAAAACAGGAAATGCTAATGTTGGTATCTCTTATGGTAGTGACAAATTTAATCCAAGACCATCGCTAAAAGGCCAAGTAAGCGTAGAAAAGAAAAATTTATTTGGTATGGGCTTTGATGCCGGAGCAATGATGCAAGGTAACAGACATGGCTTTCAGCGGTTAGAAGCAACTTATTATGACCCAGCATTATTTGATTCTGATTCTTCTGTATTCGCAACAATATATAAACGTTGGGAAGAATACGAACAATGGGCAAACGTAAACGTAATGCCAAAAGAAAGTACACTTGGTGCCAGCGGCCGCTTTGGATTTTTGTTACCAAAATGGGATAAAAGATTACAATTTGTTACAGAGCTTGGTATAGAAAACATTAAAAATAATCAACCTCATGCTGTTGGAGCAAACAGTGAAGTTTTTGAACCTTTAGTCAGACAAAAATTCCAACAGGGAACACTTTCTTGGCTTTGTTTAGATTTAATAAAAGATACAAGAAATCATAAAATTTATCCTAATCATGGTTACAGAATTATGTGGCACAACAAAATAGCACCGCCTGCTATTAACTTAGAATATAGTTTTATAAAAAGTGAATTAGAAGGCAGTTGGTATACGCCACTTATTGGTGATGACAATCTTGTATTTATGATACACGGCAAAACTGGCGTTGTAACACCTGTTGGTGGAACTTATATAACACAAGACACTAGAAAGAAAAAAATTATTCCATATAAAGAACTCTTTCATATGGGTGGTCAAGATACAGTAAGAGGCTTTATCTGGGGTGGTATAGAACCTGCATGGATCACCAATGCTCCATTGGGTGCAAAATATATGATACAGCTAAATGTTGAATTACAGTTCCCATTAATTCCAGATTACTCTATGCGCGGACACTTGTTTTACGATGCTGGTGCTGGATGGAATACTCCAAAAGATGAAATCACAAATAAAGCTTTTATTAAACGAGACAAGTTCGATTTAAGACACGCTGTAGGCTTTGGATTAAATCTTACTCAGCCTATGCCAGCTAAAATCGATTGGGGTTATAAACTTGATCGAGACAAAGCTGCAGGCGAAAGCGCTCATGAGTTTCATCTTAATATGAATTACGCTTGGTAAATTATAAGCCCAGGACTTACCTAGCCGTCGCCAAGGCTATGGCGGGCAGGCTGCCACTGGGCTACCATAAATTCGCCTGCTTGTCCAGCCTTCGCTAAAGCTACGGCGGACAGGCGCAGGCTCAAAAAAATTTTACAGTTATTACGAAACCCTTTGTCATGCTGAATTTATTTCAGCATCCAGTAATAAAAATAAAAAACAACTTGCCATTTAAAAAAATAAATACTAGTATCGCACTCTTATACGTTTTTTAATTAATTTTACTTTTTAAAAGGCAACGTCGTGAACAAAATTTTATTTGCATTAACAATAGCTTGTTTAACAAATTTAAATGCAACAGAAATTGCACTAGAAAATAAAATAAAAAATTTTAATATTAAAAGCAAAACCCAAAGCCCTGAACAAAATCAAGAAGAAAAACAAAATATTACCAATAAAAATAACTTGGGCGAACAAAAATTAGTCGATATATTAAATTTTATAAAAAAAGATAAAGATCACGAATTAAAAAATGCGACAATAAAATCTTTAAAAGATAGTTTAAAAACTAATTATACCCAATTAAAAGAGCTATCAAAAGAAAGTGACGAAGCACAAAAAGATAAAGAAACTGTAAATAAAATTCTTAAAGAGCTTATTTCAAATAAAAATAACCCAGATAAATATTCTTATAAAAAATTATTTATAAATAGTGCTAAAAATATTTTTACAACCAAATATGGTCTAATTTGTTTTACTGTAATGGTTGCATTAGCACAAGTAAAAGGCATTTTAACTTCCCAAGTAACTTTAGAAATATTTAAAGAAATTAGATATTCACTAAGATGGATTTCTTTAGGCAGCATTTTAAAAAATGTTTTTGAAGGCATTGTCTTTGCAGTTAAAGCAAAGTTTGCAACTAAAGCTTAATTTATTAACTTCCCATTATCTGTTATTTTCTATAAACTTAATTTCGTTTTAAAACAGGAATTAGGTTTATGAATAAAAAAAGTTTTATATATATTTTTATCACAATATTATATTGCACAAATTTTAATTTATATTCACAACAAAAAGTATCCCCTTTTTCTAGAATAGAAATAACAAGTGAAAGAGCTTCTGGATACAAAGATAACAAAGTAAAAGATATATTTTACTTTAATTATCTTGATAACGTTTTAATAAAATTTGCAGATGGCTCAACTGCCAAATGCGAAGAATTAAAAATTAAAATAAATACTAAAAATAATAAAACTCTAAATCAAGAAAATAATTCACAAAAAGTTAATAATGGGCCAATAGAAGAAATAAATTTAAATAAAAATATTTTTATTACACAAAAAAATAAAAGCATAAAAGCTGATAATGCAAAAATATTTATAAATACTAAAATATGTAAATTATCAGGAAATATAGAAATAGAACAAAAAAAATTAAATCCAAAAGATTTGCCTATAAGCACTAAATGTGACAAAGCTAATTTAAATTTAATAACAGAAGAAATAAATGTTTTGGGTAATACAACATCTCCAGTAAGTACAGTTATCGTATTAGAAAATTATCCAGGCTTAACAAATTCATCAAAAAATAAGAATAAAAAACATGAACAAGATAAAAATATTAGCACCTGAGCAGGCTGCAAAAATTGCAGCTGGCGAAGTTGTCGAGCGTCCAGCAAATATAGTTAAAGAAATAATAGAAAATTCTATAGATGCCAATAGCACTCAAATAAATTTATATATAAAAGATTCTGGCAAGAGTTTAATTAGACTTGTAGATAACGGCTCTGGCATGGGCGAACAAGATGCTTTATTGTGTTTTGAAAAGCACGCAACAAGTAAAATAGAAAATATAAATGACCTAGAAAATATAGCATCTTTTGGTTTTAGAGGTGAAGCTCTTGCAAGCATTAGTGCTGTTAGCAAAGTAACTTTAATAACTAAAACTAACAATCAAGAAGTTGGTACCAAAATAATTTATTACGAAAATAAATTACACTCTCAAGAAAGTGTTTCATGTCCAATAGGAACAGATTTACAAATATATGATCTTTTTTTTAATTTACCTGTTCGTAAAAAATTTTTAAAACAAGACGAAACTGAATTTAACCAGATATTAAATATTTTTAATGCATTTTGTTTAAGCAATATTAATATTAATTTTAAACTTTTTAAAGACGACAAAATTATACTTAATGCGCCTGCTACACAAAACATTAAAGATCGCGTTGCCCAACTCTGGGGGCATAGCTTAAGCGAAAGCATGCTAGAGATAAATAATGGAGAGATCCCGGGTCAAGCCCGGGATGACAACCAACCCACAACTTGTACTCCTAAACCCGTTCATCCCGAGTGTTTTTCGCAAGAAAAATGTATCGAGGGATCAGGATCTAGTAATAAAAACAATACATCAATCTCAATCTCTGGTCTTACCAGTAATCACAACCTATGGCGTTATGGCAAACACCAAATATTCTTTTTTGTTAATAATCGTTATATAAAAGACACAGAATTAAATAAGGCACTCTTTAAAGGCTACACTGGAGTTTTACCTCCGGCAAAATTCCCGGCTAGTTTTATTTTTATAAACACACCAAGTAATTTTGTTGATATTAATGTTCATCCCAAAAAAGAAGAAGTTCGCTTTTTAAAGCCACATACTGTAACAAATTTATTGCAAAGAATTATTAAAGAAACTCTGGATGCAAACGTTCGCAGTTTTATTGGCAATGTCATCCCGACCAGAGAAACCAACCTTAACACAGATATAGTCAGCCCTAGTATGTCTTCTGGCTTGCTCAACACAACTCTTAGCGCTGTCATCCCGGCCAGAGAAACCGGCCTGCCCGCCGACGTGTCCATCGAAGCCTTGGCGAAGTTGGAAGCCACGAAGGGCGAAGGCTGGGGATCTCAGTCGCGTACTTTTAAATATAATAGTTATATTGCCCACCCCGTTTGTCATCCTGAACTTGATTCAGGATCCAGCAATATAAATCCAACTCAAACAGAGTTTGTTATCCCTACCAGAGAAACCGGCCTGCCCGCCGACGTGTCCATCGAAGCCTTGGCGAAGTTGGAAGCCACGAAGGGCGTAGGCTGGGGATCTAGATCCTTTAAAATAATAGGCCAATTTTTAACAACGTATATTATCGCTCAGAGCGAAACAAATTTAATTATTATCGACCAGCATGCAGCACACGAAAGAATAATTTACGATAATATAACTAAAAATTTTGAAACTAAATCTGGAATCAAATTAATGTTTCCAGAAATAATAAATTTAAATAATCTTGAACTTGAACAAATAAAATTAGCTCAAGAGTTTTTAGCTAATCAGGGAATAAATATCGAAGTTTTTGGCAAAAGCCAACTAGCCATAAAATCTAGCCCTGCAGGAATTCAAAATCAATCTTTAAAAGAATTAATTTTTGAAATTTTAGAATTTATTAGAGAATTTGAAAATCTAGATCAAGAACTTTTTAGAAAAAAATTAAACGACAAAATTCATGCACAAATTGCTTGCAAATCTGCAGTTAAAGCAGGCGATATTTTAACTGAAACGCAAATGCAAGAAATTGTTAATAACTTATATAAAACAGAAAATTTGTTGACCTGCCCACACGGCAGGCCAACAACCTGGATACTCAATAAAGATTTTATTGAAAAACAGTTTAAAAGAAAATTATAATCAACCAATATTTTTAACCCAACAAAACTCGTTCTTCTGGATATTTATAAAGCTGAGTTTCCTGCCCTTTACGCAAGGCCAAAACAAGAGTTAAAGCACCAACTCGTCCTAAAAGCATTGCAAGCATTAAAACTATTTTACCAAAAATAGAAAAATATGGCGTAATGCCTGTAGAAAGTCCAACTGTTGCAAATGCAGAAACAGCTTCAAATAAAATTTGCATAAAACTAAATTCAGGATCTGTTATTAAAAGTATAAAAGTTGTAGCCAAAACGAAGCTAAGAGAAAGCGCTATAATAGCTGTAGTTTTAAAAATTTGCTCTGGTGAAATAGTTCGTCCAAAAATTTCGACATTATTTTTACCTCTAATTGTTGCAGCAATAGTCGCAACAAAAACAGTAAATGTTGTAACTTTTACGCCACCGCCTGTAGAAGATGAACTTGCTCCAATAAACATTAAAATAATTAATATCAAAAGTATTGGTAACCCAAGATTGCTCATATCAACATTTTCAAAGCCTGCAGTTCGAGCAGTAACAGAAATAAATATAGAATTTACTATTTGATGCCAAGTACTAAGACCAGCAAGAGTATTAGTTCTTTCCAAAATAAAAAATAAAAGTGATCCCAAAAAAATTAATGTTGAAGATGTTATTAAAACAATTTTTGTATGCAAAGACATTGTTAATTTTTTTGGTTCTTCGTTCCACCAATTTTTTATATAATTTACTAAATTGCTTACTGCTTCATACCAAACTATAAAACCTATACCACCTAAAAATATTAATACTGCCATTGTTAATAGTGATAAACTATCTTGTGCCAAATTAGAAATCCCAGGCTCAAATAAACTTGCTCCAGAATTACAAAAAGCAGAAACAGAATGAAATATAGAATAAAAAATAGCTTTATCTCGTGGCAAAATTTTAATAAAAGATTTATACAAAATTAAAGCACCAATAATTTCTGTAAAAATAGTAAAACCTATAATAGTTTTTAAAAACGTTTTTAGTTTTCCAGAAAAAGCAAAATCCAAAATTTGCCCTGCAAGAAATTTTGTAGTCAAACTTAAATTTAAAACCAGAGATACTAAAAATATCGACAATGTCATAAGCCCTAGCCCACCAATTTGAATTAAGGCTAAAATTACACATTGCCCAAAAAACGAAAAATATGACATTGGAACAGTGAATAAACCCGTCACACATGTAGATGTTGTAGCCGTAAAAAAAAGATCTATTAAATGCATATCTACTAATCTTGATACTGGCAAAGACAACAAAAACGTTCCAGCCAAAATTACAAACAAAAACGAACCTATTAAAATTCTTGCTGGTGAAATATCTAAAATTCTTAACGCTGACATATTAACTCCTATTTTCCCATTCCCATGCACTACGCATTATATTTTCTAAACTTGAATACTCTGGACTCCACCCTAAAGTATTCTTTATTTTTTTATTATCTGCAACAAGTGTATCTACGTCACCTTCGCGTCTTGGACAAATTTGTATATTTGCTTTTTTACCTGTTATTTTTTGTGCACATAATATTAAATCTTTTACAGAATACCCCAAACCTGTACCTAAATTAAAGACTTGCGAATTATTAATGTTATTATTGTTACCAATTAAATATTCAAGCGCCAAATAATGTGCATGTGCTAAATCTTGCACATGTATATAATCACGTACGCAGGTTCCATCTTGAGTATTATAATTATCACCAAAAATTGTAAATATTTTATTATTTTTTATAGCACGCAATAATAACGGTATTATATGTGTTTCCGGTATATGTTGTTCACCTAAAAATATTTTTGGTTTAGATCCCGGATCAGTGTCCGGGATGACGCCAGTTCCCGCTGCATTAAAATATCTTAAAGAAATATAATTTAAATTATACGCATGCGCATAATCTTGAAGTGCATATTCTATAATTAATTTATTTTTACCATACGGGCTTATAGGATTATATTTATGTTCTTCTGGTATTGGTATTTGTACAGGGTTACCATATACGGCACAACTAGAAGAAAATATAAATTTTTTAATATTATAAGAAAGCATAATATCTAAAAATTTTAAAGTTTTAATCACGTTATTATTATAAAATTGCACTGGATTTATAACAGAAAGACCAACTTCTATCAAAGCTGCAAAATGTAAAACAGCGTCTATTTTGTAAGTTTTAAAAATATTTTCAAGTATTTTTTCATCTGCAAAATCACCAATAATTAATTTGGCAAAATTATGATCAAATTTTTGGTTATAAATTAATTTATCTAAAATTATTACGTTATAATCTTTTTGTGATAATAAATAAGCAGTATTTGAACCTATATAACCAGCACCGCCCAACACTAAAACCGTTTTTTGCATATTAAAACCCAACTCTTTTTATATTTTTTAAAAAATATATATATTTTTGCTATTATATAACAAATTTTAAAATATTAATCCCAGGAGTTAAAATGATAAATAGAGTTAGAGGGACACAAGATTTATTAGATTTAAATCTACAAAATTTTGTTTTAGAAAAATTAAAAAATTATATAAATTTATATAATTTTAAACATATAGAAACTCCAGTTCTTGAATATACTAAGCTATTTATTCATTCATTGGGTTCAAATACAGATGTAGTTTCTAAAGAAATGTATACATTCCCTGCAGAAAATGAAGAAGATAGTATTTGCTTGCGTCCAGAAGCAACCTCTGGCGTTATAAGAGCTTATTATGAAAATAAAATAGAAGAAAAACCATACAAAGTTTTTAATTATGGCCCAATGTTCAGGCGCGAAAGACCTCAAAAAGGCCGCTGGCGCCAGTTTGATCAATTAAATTTTGAAGTTATAAATTCTAACTCTATAGCTCAAGATGTTTTATTTATAAAAATGTTAGATAGTTTTTTTAGCCAAGAATTAAATCTTGAAAGTTACGTTTTAAAATTAAATTATTTAGGTTGCAGTCAAGATAGACAAAAACACAAAATAGCTCTTAAAAAATTTTTGGATAATATAGATTCCCAAATTTGTGATACCTGTAAAACAAGAAAAGAAACAAATATTTTACGAGTATTTGATTGCAAAAACGAAGCTTGTCAAAAAGCATATAAAGATGCACCAAAACTTACAGATTTTTTATGCACAGAATGTGCAACAGAATGGCAAGAGTTACAAGAAAAATTAAATATATTATCTATAAATTTTGTAATAGATTTTAAATTAGTTAGAGGGCTTGATTACTATAATAAAATAGTTTTTGAATTTGCTTCGCCATTTTTAGGAGCACAAAGTGCATTTTGTGGTGGTGGTAGATATTTGTTGGGCAAAGATGTAGGCGCTCCAGAAAATTTTCCATCTGTTGGTGCTGCCATTGGTTTGGGTAGACTTTTATTACTTGTAGAACAAAATATACAAAATTTAAATTTGCCAGAGCAAAAAGCTCTTTATTTAATATTACCCATGGAAAAAGAGCAACACAATTTAGCTTTATTACTTGCAGATGAATTAATAGCAAATAAAATAAGTATAGATGTTCTACTTGAAGGCAGCTCAATTAAAAACATGATGAAAAAAGCAAATAAAATGGGAGCCAAAAAAGTATTAATTTTGGGCGAAGATGAACAAAACACCGGTACTGTTACTATTAAAAATATGCAAACAGGTGAAAGTGTAAAAATTAAACAAACAGAAGTTTTGGTAAATTTATAATTTATTAAAAATAATTATTATAAATATTAACACAGCAACAAATAATACAGAATCGAACCTATCTAGTAACCCACCATGACCAGGTAATAAAGATCCTGTATCTTTTAGACCTTTATTTCTTTTTAATTTAGATATAAAAATATCACCAAAAAAAGATATTATTGTTACTAAAAACGAAAATAATAATATAAAATAAATATTATTTAAATAAAAAATAAATGGGGCACTTTTTATACCCGGTAAAAAAAATATATTAAAAATAAATACAGATATAAAGCCACCAAATAAACCTTGCCACGATTTACCAGGACTTATTGTTGGACAAATTTTGTGTTTACCAAATAATTTACCTAAAATATATGCTCCTGTATCTGCGACCCACGATACAATAAATGGATATAATGGCAAAATAAAATCTTGTTCTCGATAAAAAATATTTAAATAAATTAAACTAAATACTGGTAATATGGGATAAAAAAAAGATATTAACCAAAATTTATAACTATTTAATTGATAATTTATTAATTTTGGCCATTCAAAAAATAATATTATTAATAAAAGAGCAAATAAAATAAACGTAAATAATAATGTCGTGTGAAAATAAGAATAAAAAAAACAAAAACCTAAAATAGACCCTGTTAAAAATCTTTTAAAATTTTCATTATTTAATATTTCTTTTAGCATTATATACTACTCTTTCTAAACACAAGCCACACGCATCAGCTTTTGATAACGTTTGGTTTGGATTTGGGTTATCTAAAATATTTTTTAAATAGCTTAAAGGTTTATCTTTTTGTCTAGACAAATCTAATGCATACCCAATCATACGTCTTATTTGAAAGCGCAAAAAAGACTTACCCTTAATTGTTATTACTAATGCATTAAGTTTATTATTTTTTTTAATATTTATGCTATCTATTTTTTTTATTGTTGATCTTTTATCTGTTTTATCTAACTTACAAAAAGATCCAAAATCATGTGTACCTATATATAAATTTAATGCAGCCTGAAATTTTTTAATATCTATATTATCTATAAATCTATAATACCAGCCAAATCGTGAAATAAATGGATTTGGATGCTTTAAAAATAATGTATAAGAATAAGTTTTTTGTTTTACATTTTTTAATGGGTAAAAAGTTGAACTTACTCTTTTAAGAGACTTAATTAATATAGATTTTGGTAAAACTCTATTCCATGTTTTTAAAACTTCACTTACAGGCAAATCTAAAGTACTTCTAACCAAAGCAACAGCACCGTTAGCATGAACACCAGAATCTGTTCGCGAAGAGGCAATAATAACTGCCTCATGTTTAAATGCATGCTTAAAAGTATTTATCAAAGTAGTTTGTATACTTACTCCATTGGGCTGCGTCTGCCAACCACAAAAGTCTGTACCATCGTAGGAAAAAACTATTTTATAATTCTGCATGTAAATAAAATTCCCAAATTTAACTTTAAAATTTAACCCCTGTATAAAAAAGCATATAAATGAAAACCCCCATCCTGACAAGAAAGTCGAGGACAGGGGAAATGGAGGTTATCAATATTTAAATAATTAAAATTATTATAAACAACTTAAAAATAAATTGCAATATAATTTGTAATTTTTTTAAACTATCTTTTCGCGCTCTAAATAAGTTTGCTTAAAAATTTTATGATAACTATCTTTAACTGTATTTATTGAGTAATTTTTTTCAACCAAAGCAGCACAGGCAGCACCTATTCTTTCAGCTATAATTTTATCTTGATAGATATTTTGTATGGCATTAGCCATAGCGTAAATATCACCTGGTTTTACTAAAAGACCCGTAATTTTATCTTGTAATACTTCATGTTTTTTTTCATAAACTGTACTTATAATAGGCAACCCAAAAGCCATAGCCTCTAATAAAGATATAGATAAACCTTCACTTTTAGATGAAATCACAAAGCAATTAAATAGTTTATAATATATATATGGATTATCTGTACTCCCAGCAAAAAATATATTTTTTGCTTGCCCAAGTTTTATACTTAATTTTTTAAGCTCTTGCTCTTGCGAACCAGATCCTACTAGACATAATTTTATATTATTATATTTATTTTTATTACAAACAGAAATAGCATTAATTAATATATTATATAACTTTATGGGCTCAAGTCGCCCAACAGCACCAACTATAAAATCACTTTTGCCAAAACCCAAACTCTCTTTTGTTATATTATTTAAATTATTATTAATTATATTATTTATATTAATCCCATTATTAATAACTATAATTTTTTTTTCGAGCTTATGTTTGAAACTTTTAAAAGTTTCAAGAAAACCTGTTTTTACATTGTTAGATACAGCTATATATTTGTTTGCATTTAATATATTAAAATACTCAAGATATTTACGCAATTTACCATCGTGTAAAAAATTACTATGTAAATCACAAACTATAGGAATATTTAAAGATTTCGCTATAAATTTAGAATAAAAATTAGCAAGCCATAAAGAACTATGAATTATATCCGGATTTATATTTTTAATAATTTTTTTTAATTTTAAATAAGCAAAAAGATCGTATTTACTAAAAAGACCTGATACACAAAAAGTTTTTATACCCAAATTTTTTATTTTTTCAAGATTTGGCCCAGGGTAAAAATAAGCAACATAATGCTCATGCCCAGAGTTTAAATCTGCTCTTAAAAAATTAAGCAGGGCCGATTCGGCCCCGCCTATTTTTAAACTAGTTATAACATGAACTATTTTCATTATAAAAATTACTCTATACCGTCAGCACCTGACATATCATATTCTTTATCAAAAAAGCTTTGTAATCTTTTACTTCTTGATGGATGTCTTAATTTTCTTAATGCTTTGACTTCGATCTGTCTTATACGCTCACGAGTAACAGAAAAATCTTTTCCTACTTCTTCTAATGTATGTTCAGAAGCAACGTCTATTCCAAAACGCATTTTTAACACTTTTTCTTCTCTAGGTGTTAAAGATTTTAAAACTTCACGAACTTTTTCTTTAAGATCATCATTTACAACTGCATCCATTGGAGTATATTCATTTTCATCTTCAATAAAATCTTTAAGATAAATATCTTCGCTGTCTCCAACAGGCGTTTCTAAAGATACAGGCTCTTTTGATATCTTAATAATATTTTTTATTTTCTTTTCGTCTAAATTTAATTCTTTAGCAAGTTCTGCATAAGAAGGTTCTCGGCCCTGTTCTTGCATATAAGTTCTTGTAATTTTATTAATCTTACTTAATGTTTCAACCATATGCACAGGAACACGAATTGTTCTAGATTGATCTGCAATAGCTCTTGTTATAGCCTGTCTTATCCACCATGTTGCATATGTAGAAAATTTAAATCCTCGTTCAAATTCAAATTTTTCTACAGCTTTTAATAAACCAATATTACCCTCTTGAATTAAATCCAAAAAGTGTAAGCCTCTATTTATATATTTTTTTGCAATATTAACAACAAGGCGTAAATTTGCTCTTGCAAGATCATCTTTTGCTAATTTATCTTTTCGTTGAGCAACCACAAACTGTTTATAGTATTTATTTATTTTATCTAAAGAAATACCAGCTTCACCTTCACTTTTTTTAATAATTTTGTTTGCAGTTCTAATTTGATTTTCTAATTCTTCAGTAAATTTTAAATCTTGCTCTGTTGGATTTTTAATATTTTTATAAAACTTTAATTTTTCTTCTACAGATTTAATTTCATCTTCACGTTCTCTAATTTTACTAACAATTTTTTCTATTTTTTTACCAAGTTTATAAATTAATTTGTTAGCAAGTTTAATACTTTTTATTAATTCAATTCTCTCTTCTTTATTTTTTTCAACAAGCGAAAGCATCTCGGCTTTTGCTGATTCATTACCTAATTTACTTCTATATGTTTTATAAATTTCTTCTTCTTTTTCTACAAGTTTTTTTAAATTGCCTATACTTTTTAAAAAGTTTTTCTTTTCTTCTTCAAATCTAGGCGAATTGTCAGCATCAAAGTCCGAAAACTGTATTAAATCTTTTAATATTAATGGATCTTTTTGTAATCTCTCTTCAAAAGAAAGTAAATCTTTTACCACAAAAGGAAAATGTGCTATAGAATCAATTGATTTTGCTTTACTTTGAGCAATATCAGTTGCAATAACAGTTTCTGTTGCCTTATTTAATAATGGTATTTTACCTATTTCTTTTAAATATAATTTTACAGGATCATTTAATTGAGAAGGTTCGGCTAAAGATCTTAATTTTTCTGTGCCCTTTTCTTCGTATGTATCAGCAGAAAAAGATCCCGATTCTAAAGATTTAAGATCTACCGGCAAACTTTTTTCGTCTTCTTTGGAAAATACCTGTAAGCCTTCTGATTGTGCATCTAATTCTTCTTTAGAAAGTAAATCTATATCTTCTTTTTCAAACATATGCAAAAGTTCATTTACACTCTCTTCTGTTAATCTATATTTTCTAGAAAAAACAGCTACTTCCTCTATACTTAAAACACCTGAACGTTTACCTTTTTGTAATAATATTTTAACTTTGCTATTAATATCTGACAAAGAATAACTTTTTTCTTTCTTTTCTTTTTTTTCTACAACTTTTTTTGTTTTTTGTTTATTTATTTTTTCAGAAATTTTAATTTCTTGCTCTTGCTTAACTGGCAAAGTTTTAACTGGTTCAGGTTTAACAGGCTCAACCTTTACAGGTATAGCTTTAACTGTCATTTGTTTTTCGGGCAAACTTTTGACTATAATCTTTTTATTTACAGAAACATTAACAGGCTTAGTTGCAACACTTTTAACCTGATTTTTTTTATTTTCTATTTTTTTTAATACAGGTTTTTTTGTAGCAACTATTTTAGCACTACTCTTTTTATTAATTTGAACAGTTGCTGGCTTAGTTTTTCTTTTTAAAATAGTTTTAACACTACTTTTTATTTTTCCAACTACCTTTTTCAATATTGTTTTTTTTGTCTTCACTTTTACCCTACCCTTTACACTTTTTTTTGCTATCCCATGTTTAATTCGGGACCCACTAATTTTTTTACTAGAAGTTTTTTTGCTTAAAGTTTTTTTGTGTTTATTTTTTGTGTTTATTTTTTTTACGTTTTTGTTAATTTTTTTCATATTAACCCCCTTTTAAGCTGGGTAAATAAATTTAATAAATCTTTAACTCGTTCTTCATTACCTTCGCTTTTTGCCTTTTGCATTTTACTTTTTACATCTTGTACTATTTCTTTCCAATTTTTTTTAAAAAAAATAGCAACAAGATCATCAAATGCTTCTTTGGTTTTCATAGGTTCGTATTTTAGACTACAAGCTATTAACCAATCTTTGTACTCTGGGTCAACAGTATTTATAAATGAGTCAAAATTTTTCTGTAATTCAGTGCTAGCGATAAAATCACCAACTATTTTTAATAATAACTGAATATCTTTAGAAAAATATTCTATCAAATAACCCGGAACAAAGAATATATCTGCCCCATCAAAGCTGTTTATTATAGCAGAAAAAATGCGTTCCTCCAAAATGGGTATACTTAAACCCGTTTTTTGCTGTTCGCTTGGCTTAATATATTTATTATTAGTAATATTATTATCTTGAATATTAGCAATAAACTTAGATTTTTCTTCAAAAACCATGCTCGTAATTGTTGTTGCCTGTATTCCAAGGTGTTTTGCAGCTCTATTTATCAAAATTTCACGTTTTAAAGAATCATCTATTTTGGCTATTAAACTTAAAATACTACGTCCTGCAGTCATTTGCTCTGATAATGTCAAACTTAAAAAATTACTACTAGTACTATCTATAAAAAACTCAAATACAGTATCTGCACTTTCTACTAATAAATCTAAATTTCCTCCAGATATCAAAAAATCTGCAGGGTCCTGTTTTGCAGGCAATTTTATTATTTTTAATTCTAAATCTACATCCCAACACAATTGCGTTAAACGCAACATAGCATTTTGACCAGCATTATCGCCATCATACAAAACATAAACAGTATCAACATATCTAGAAATTAAGCGTAAATGTTCAACAGTACAAGCTGTACCAAGCGTTGCGACAACATTTTTATACCCATATTTTGCCATAGCAACACAGTCTGTATAACCTTCGACTAAAAATGCATGTTTTTTTTCTTGCATATATTGTTTTGCTATATCCAAACCAAATAATAATTTACCCTTTAAAAACCAGAGCGATTCTTTACTGTTATAATATTTGGCCCTATCATCACCAATTCTAAAAACACGTCCTCCAAAGCCAACACAACGCGACATAATATCATAAATTGGGAAAATTATTCTCTCTTCAAATGGCGAATAAATAACAGAATTATTTTGAACCAAAATACCGGCATCTATAAAATCTTTTGCCATTAACCCTGAATTACTAGCCATTTTTAGTAAATTACCAATATTTCTGACCCCTCCAGGAAAATAACCTATTTTAAAATATTCTATATCTTGTTTATTTATATTTCTGTTAACCAAATAATTAAATGCATCTGGCGTTTCGATTAATTTTTCGTGCAACCAATTAGCAAAAAATTTACAAGCATTAAAATAATTATTTTTTTCATTTAAATTTGTATTAAAATTTTTGGAAAAATTTTCTTTTATTTGTTCTGGTAATTCTATTTGATATTTATCTATAAGATACTTTGCTGCTTCTACCTGTGACAAATTTTCTTTTTTTGCAACAAAAGAAATCAAATCGCCTTTAGCATGGCATCCAAAACAATAAAAAATTTGCTTATCAGGACTCACTGTAAAAGAAGCTTCTTTTTCATAATGAAAAGGACAAGGGCCTTTCCAATAATTACCAGCTTGTTTTAACGGTACATATTCTGATATTAAATCTAAAATAGAAAGATTTGATTTTAAAAAACTAAATATTGGCATAAAATTTATTTTTTAATTCGAATGTAAATTATAGATATAAGCGAAACAATAAAAACAACAATCGCTATTAGTTGATAATAAGAAAGTAAATAAAAATTATTAACAAAATCTCTATCGCCTCTAAAAAAATCTATAATAATTCGCGACAAACTAAACAATAATAAATAACTAAATATAATTTCACCATTTTTATAAGAAAAATATTTAGATCTAAAATAAATAATTAAAAATATTAAAAATGAAGCCAAGCTTGAATATAACTGTGTTGGATGTAATGGTATATTTAGCGGCGCAAGACCTTCTGGATTTTTAAATACAACAGAGCATGTACAGCTAGCATCAGCTATTTTGCCATAACAACACCCTGCCAAAAAACAACCTATACGTCCAAAACCCTCTAATAATGCTGCATAAACACCAACAAGATCAAATATTTTTAAAAAATTTATTTTATTTTTTTTTAAAAATATATAACAAGAAAACAAAACACCAATAACAGAACCCAATATTCCAAATCCACCAACCCACGGGTAAAATACTTGCCAAAAATTATCTCGAAATAATTCCCAGTCGTATATAACAAAAATAAGCCTACCTCCAATTATTCCAGAAGTAAGTCCTATAAATAATAAATTTAAAAATTTTTCGTCAGATATTAATTGTATTCTTTTTGGATTTTTATAGAGAAAATAAACAAAAAATAAAAAACCCACAGCTATCATTGTTCCGTAACTGTGGATCCATATTGGACCAAAAATGTGTAATAATTTTGGGTACATAATTTTCTTTTGGTTGCGGGGGCTGGATTTGAACCAGCGACCTTTGGGTTATGAGCCCAACGAGCTACCAGGCTGCTCTACCCCGCGATAAAAACTAAATTCAATTACGCCTTAATTATACGGCCATATATCTCTTTGTCAAATAATAAAAACAAGCTTTATCCGACTATCTGATTGTTTTTTATTAATCTATTAAATTTATTACCCACAAGAAGAGCCACTATAATCCATATACCTATTAAACCCAAAGACAAAATAGAACCAAGATATAATAAAACATCTGGAGTTCTAATTAAATATTCATTAAACCCAGAACCTATTGCTTTAGCACCTCTGGCACCAAACATATCTATCCAACCTTTAGCTTTAAATTTAGCGTCTCTACTTGTTGGAATATACATAACCTCTTTTGCAGGATTATTAAGAGCATAACTTAAGCCTTTGGCTATAATTACAACTGTAAAAGTTGCCCATAACATACTTTGAGTAGTTAAAAAATCTAATTTAATAACTCCATATAATGCAGCTATAGCAAACCCTACAGCAACCGGAAATGCCAACAAACAAAAACGTAACCCAAATTTTTTAATTAAATAACCTGTACCAAAAAGAGCCATTAATAAAGATAAACCATTGGTCGCCATACCAAATATACCCATAAAAGATGTCAAAGCTTCTTTAGTTGCATACTCAGGTAATGCTTGTGCTAGAATTTTCATTTGATAATCAACTATAGTTGTAACTGTTTCATAAAAAATAACTAATAATAAAATCCCAAATAAATATGGTTTGGTTGTAATAAGTTTTAAACCTTGCCAAAAGCCTGTCTTTTCCTGAGGTCTTATATCTTGTTTACCTCCAATAAGTTCTTCTTGTGGAGTAACTGAAATAAATTTTTTTATGACTAAAATTAAAGCTAATATGCATGCTGTTGCCATAGCGAACAATATTGGTAATCCAAAAAATTTAGCATTCCAAGATAAAAAGGGACCAAATATTGCACCAAGTTGAGCGCCTGCAACAATTAAAAAATAACCACGCTTTGCAGATTCTGTATCTGTAATACTTGTTACAAAAGACCAGAATAATGCAATCATAATAGATCCAAAGCTTTCGACCATAACGTACGAAGCCCATCCTAAAATTTTTATATATTGCAAATAAGCCGGGCCAAAACTATGCACAGGTAAAGCCAAAGATATTGATACAAGTGCAAAAAAAACTGCAAAAAAAGTTCCAAAAATATAAAATAATTGATGTCTATGAAATATATCTACAAGTTTACTATAAACAAGTACTAATATAGAAATAACAACAAGTGAGAGCATTTTTGCTCTAGGCTGAAATTGACCACCAACGACATTAAAAAAGAAACCGTCTTTTAATGTTTTTAAAAGCCAGTAGCCACCAACTGTAAAAAAAAATGCTAAAGCAAGAAGACTAAATTTTTCAACTTCTTTACTACTTAAATCTTTACCGAAAAATTTAAAAAATCGTGTAAACATAAACTCTACACTTTCGTATTATTTGTTATTAAATAATTACCTTTTTACAAGAAGAAAGTATAGCATACAAAATAAATTTAAAATTTTAAATAAAAAAAAGACCGGCAAGTTATGCCGGTCTTAAAAATTTTAAATAAAATTATATTTATTTATCTTATTCAACAATTTTGCCTTCTGCTGTAAGACGTTCAAATTTATTGCTTACAAAGAATGCAACAACAATCCAAACACCAATAAAGCCTAAAGATAAAATTGTTCCATAAGCCATTAAATTATATGCATTACCTTTTAATGAATCGGTAAATGCTGCACCAACAGCTTTTGAGCTTCTTGAGCCAAACATATCAATCCAACCTTTAGATTTGAATTTTACATCTTTACTTGTTGGAATATACATCATTTCTTTTGCAGGATTATTTAATGCATAGCTTAAACCTTTTGCAATCATCATAACACCAAAGGTTGCCCACAATAGCATCATTGGATTAAAATGACCCCAAGTATATGCAGCATATAAACCAGCAACAGCAAGACCCAAAACAATAGGGAATGTTAATAAACAAAATCTTAGGCCAAGTTTTTTCATCATATAACCTGTACCTAAAAGAGCCATAAAGAATGCTAATGCATTTGCAGACATACCAAATACACCCAAGAATGCTGTTAAAGATTCTCTTGATGCATACTGAGGCAATGCTTGTGCTTGCATCTTCATTTGATAGTCAACAATAGTTCCAACAACTTCATAAATTGTAACTACTGCAAATATTCCTAATAAATATGGTCTTGTTAATAAAAGTTTTAAACCTTCTAAAAAGCCTGTTTTTGGAGCAGATTCAGATTTAACTTCTTGTTTATTTATTTCTAATTGTTCTTTTGGAGTTACAGCCATAAAACGGTTTATGATAAACATCATAAGCATTATAGAAACTGTACCAATTAAAAATAACGGCATTAAACCCCAGCTTTTTGCATATGTTGCCATAAAGGGTCCAAATATTGCGCCAATTTGAGCACCGGCTATAACTAATGAATAACCTTTTTTTGCAGATTTAGCATCAGAAACGCTAGCAGTAAAAGACCAAAAAAGTGCAACTACTATAGAACCAAAACTTTCTATAATAAAGTAAGAAGCCCAACCAAAAAATCTTAAGATTGATGGGTTTAAAGCGCCCGGTCCTTCAACTGGGAAGTTTACTACGTAAGCAACTATTGCAAACAAAACTGTATATATAGAACCCAAAATATAAAATAATTTATGTTTCTCGACTATATCTACAAGCTTTGAATAAACCATTACCAAAATACCAACAATAAGAACTGAAAGCATTTTTGCTGTTGGTTGATATTTTCCACCTACTGCACTAAAAAAGAAACCATCTTTTAATGGGCGCAATAACCAGTATGCTCCAATAATGAAAAAGAAAGCCATGGAAAGCATTCCATATTTTTTTATCTCTTCATTAGATAAATCTGGCCAAAAAAACTTGATAATACGAAAAAACATAGGGTCTCCTATAAAAAATAATAATATTATATAAAAAACTTTTATTTAAAAAAAAGAACCCTCGCCGTCTTTACTATAATTTACGACAACGAGGAAAGCATAATACTATCAAAAAAGAAAATTCTCGCAAATGATTTTTTAGCTTAAACAATATAAATATAGCTAAAATTATTAATAAAATTAAATTTATTTATTTTCAACTAGAAATATTGCTACAATATATCGTTAAAATAAACATATAAAATTATTAGGGGGGGATTTTCATGAAAACATCTTTATTTATTAAAATATTATTATTAAATTTAATTTTTAGTTTAAATATTTTTAGCAATATACCAGACTTAACTATAATAATGGTAATAGATCAGTTTGCTTATAATTATATAGAAAAATTAAATGAAAATTTTAATTATGCATTTAAAGATTTACTAAAGAATGGTATTACTTGCAGAAACGCGCATCATCCTCATGGAACGCCAGCTACAGCAACCGGGCATACAGCATTAAACACAGGAGCTTTTGCTCGCGATCATGGAATAATAAATAATGCTTGGATAACCCCGGAATATCAAAAAGTAAAAAGTGATCAAGATGATTCACAAAATTCTTTAGTTTTTGGTCCAGAGAACAAACTACAAAATTACGGTAAAAGTGCTAAAAATACTATGTGCTCAGGGCTTACTTATGAATTTACAAAAAAATATCCAGATTATAAAACATATTCTATATCACTAAAATCTAGAGCATCTATTGGTATGTCTGGTGCGTCTGGCAATCCTATTTGGTTTGATGATAAAACAGGAATTTTTACAACATCTAAAGCTTTTTTTAATGAAATACCAGAATGGGTTCAAGATTTTAATGCAAATTATAACCTTGATAATATTATAAAAAATTATAAATGGGAGTTATTTTATAAATTACATAATAAATATTTATATACAATAAATAGCAAAACTAAATATTACAATTTTGACTATATAGATTTTCATAAAAAAACACATTATAAATATGTTCAAGATAATAAAACATTAATTTCAAATAAATATTTAAAAGATTATTTTAAAAAAAATATTTACGAATACCCTGAATATAGTGAATTTATTAAAACACCTTTAGCAAATAAAGTATTACTTGATTTAAGTAAAACATGTATAGAAAAAAATTTTGATAATACAAAACCCATAAAACCAATGCTTTTATGGATTTCACTTTCTCCGTTAGATTATTTAGGTCATACATACGGTCCAGATAGCATAGAAGCTATAGACATGATTTACCACCTAGACCATCAAATAAAAGAATTTACAAATTTTATTAATAAAAAAATTGGCGAAAAAAATATATTATTTATTTTAACAGCAGATCATGGCATACAACCATTAGTAAAAATAAGCAAAAAACGCGGTTACGATGCACATGTTATAAAAGCAAATGAACTCAAAGCTGAAATCAATAATAAAATAAAAACTAAATATAATATAAATAATATTGTTTACGAAATTAAATCATGCCAACTATATTTAAACGTTAAAGAACTAAACAAAATTCCAGTAGATACTAAAAATAGCTTATTTAAAAATATTAAAAAAATAATACGCTCCAAGCCAGGAGTAAGCAAAGTTTATACAGATCAAGAATTACTAAATGGTAATTTTAAGTTTAGCTCTGTTGAAAACTTTTATAAAAATCAAATATATCTAAAAAGATCTGGTCACATAATTATCATACCAAATAAATATTCTACAGTTGCTGAAGAAAAATATGGTACAGGGCATAGAACTGGTAGTAAATTTAATACGCATGTTCCATTAATAATTTATCAACCAGGTGTTTTTGAACATAAAAAATTTAAAAATAGAGTATGGATACCACAACTACCTGCAACAGTTGCAAAAATATTAAACTTACCAAAACCAAAAAACTGCGAATTTGAGCCTATTTTTTAAATAATTTTTAAATTAATTATTTTTTAGTAAAATTTTATTTTTATGGGGTACATATGCAGACAATAACTAAGATCGTGACAAATATATTTATTTTTTGTTTAATTTTATTATCAGGTTGCTCTAATTTTATAAATAATAGTAAAGAGGTCAAAAATAACATGCTAAAAAATAAAAAATTTATATTCACATTTTTAAGTGCTCCTGGTGCTGGCAAAGGCACATTAGCTCAACAAGCAGCAAGCAAATTAAATTTTATCGTTCTTTCGACAGGTGATTTATTCAGACAACATATTGCAAACAATACTACTATTGGCCAAGAACTTAAAAAGTATATGGACAAAGGCGAACTAGTACCAGACGATCTTGTAATTAGCATGGTAAAGGAATGGCTGTTATCTGTAAAAGATACAGATAGACAAATAATTTTAGATGGATTTCCAAGAACAGATGTTCAAGCTCAAAAATTAATAACTTTAATTAAAAATAATTTACCCGAACATAATTTTAGAGTAGTAAAACTAGAAATATCAAAAGGCGAGATAACCAATAGACTTGTTAATAGACGCGTTTGCCCTAATAAATCTTGTCAGGCTGTTTATAATACCTCTATGCCAGAAATTGCTGCAGGCAAATGCTTAAAATGTAGTAGTGTTTTAATACAAAGAAATGATGATAAGCCAGAAGTTATTTCACAAAGATTTGATGTTTATTATAAAAACGAAGATGAGCTTATAAAAGCGTATCAAGATTCTGGTATAAATATAGAAATATTAAGTGTTTCACAAAAAACACCAGATCAAATTTTTGAAGAATTTAAAGCTATTTTATAAATAAAATATTTTTAAAAAATTTATTTAAACAAAAAAAATCCCGGAAGTTTTATCCGGGATTTTTTTATAATTAAATTTTATTATTAATCTTCTAAACCAGAAGCAAAATCATCGCTATTATTTGCAAAGACTAAATTATTTTCAATTTCAGGATTATAATTAAAATGTACTTTAAGAATATTTAAAAATTCTTCATATTCCGTTTTATCTTCTTGATCCTTATAATTTTGTTCAAAAGTATCAATAATATCTTGATCTACTACAGCGTCTGCATCAATTAATAAAACTATAAAATCTAAACTCATTTTATTTTCTATTACAATATGTAATGGAGTTTTTTCTTCGTTATTCAATTTATTTAGATTAGCGCCATAAGTTAAAAATTGCTGAAGAACATCAATCTTAGTATCATGATCCATATTTTTTGTTTTTAATACCCAATGTAAATACGAATCAAAATCATCATAATCTTCCTGAAATTCAGAAATACGAAATAAAAAATCTCTATTTATTGATAATATAATATCCAAAACCTCATAAAACCATTCTTTTTCATAATTTTTAAAATTAATAAGCAATGTTCCAAGAGCTGCATACCTATGATATGAATTTTCAAATCCAGTAAAAGCATAAGTAAGTCTTGCATTATGTATAAATAAAAAATGTGGATACATATCAACCATTAATTCTATTATCTCTACAGGAGCTTGATTTTCTATCATTAATATTAATGGATTTATATCTTTAAATTCATACGGTACCGAAATAGTATTTTCTTTAAATTCATTTAACTTATTTTTTAATAATTCCCATTCTTTAAAATAAGCTAAAAATACCAATTGACCTTGTTTATTTTCTAATTTATAAAATACAAAATCACAGACATCTTTATAAAGAACTTTATTTAACTCTGCTGTTTTTAACAAACTATTTAAGTCTAATTTTGAAAAAATTTTACTACGTAAAGAATATGGACACTTTTCTAACCAAATTATATCTTCTTCTTTTTTTATTTTTAATCTTTTTAACTCACGCTCAAGCATATTATTAGGATTTCTCTTCTTTCTCAACTTTTTTCTAATAGAAGCATTCACATAATCATGAGAAACACCTAAAAAGCACAAAAATAATATAATTTTTGAATACATTTTCATAAAAACCCCCATTTTTAAACGATTTTCTAACTTTTACACATATTTATTATAGCAAAAATATTACAGATAGAAAAACGTGTTTTTGTTTAATTTTCAACGTTTTTTTCAGTTTTTACATCTTTTGATATTTCTTCACAGTCTTTACAATTATTTTTAAACTTCTCAAAAATATCAATCCATGTTTCTTGACTAAAATCTTCAGGTTCATAATCTTTTAATAAATCATAAGTGTGTGGATAAATGTTTACCTTAAAATCACAAAATAATTTAGCAAATTCTACGGTAAAATTATTTTTTAAAACTAAATCTATTGGGGTTTTATTTTCGGCATCTAAAACATTTGGATCAACATCATCAACCAACAAATTTTTTATATTTTTATATTTTAGTTCAAAATTTAATTTTTCTGTTCTAATTAACCAATGAATGTAATAATCACCAGGTTTATAATTTTTATCAAAGTTAATTAAAAACAACTTTTCTATTTCAAATTTTTTTGCAAATGACTCAAGTAAATTTTGTTGTGAAAAAATTTGATAATATTCATTTTCAGGTTCAAGATATTTTGTTAATGTATCAACTAAAAAATTTAAGCGCGTTACCTCTGTATCTGTTATATTATTTTTTTCAATATATTTTTTATAGTTATCAAATAAAATATTAGGCAAATTACCAGAATTAAAACCTGATCCCAATTCAACCGAATTACCAGAAAAAGCACATTGCGAAACAAAAGCAAAAGATAAAAATAAAATTATTTTTTTAAACATAATAAAAACCCTTAAATTAAAATTTATCAAAAAGCTTTTTTAGCTTAATTAAAAAAAATTTTAACTCAAGAATTAATTACTAACTTTCTACTTCTTTTAAAGAATTACTCGTTAAATCCTGAATAATCATTTTTTCGGCAACTTTTGCAAAAAGAGGTGCGGCTATTTGCGATGCCCACCAACCAGAGCCTTTAGGTTCTTTTATAAAAGTAACAATAACTCTTTTATAATCGCCTTTTTCTACTATACCTGCAAAAGAATATACATGTTTTTTTGTAGAATATTTGCCGTCTTCCATTCCTCTGGCTGTACCAGTTTTACCCATAACTCTAAAGCCCTCTAGATTTTTAGCATATAAAGCACCTATTGGTTCTAAAATATTTTTTATATCGCTTATAGTTTTTGATTTATAAATCTTTTTTCTAAAGCTATTTTTTGGTCTTGCAGGATCTTTAACCAAAACAGGCTCTACAGAATATCCACCATTTGCAATAATAGAAAAAGCTTTACCCAACTGTAAAATAGTTGCCATAAGTTCATAACCAAAAGACATAACAATTAAAGATGGTCGAGACCAATTCTGTGGAGGATTTACAAAACCAGCACGTTCACCCGGAAACCAAATTCCTGATTTTTGCCCAAAACCCAAACGCTTTAAATGATTATAAAACTTTGGTCCAAGTCGACTAGCTACTTTTGCAATTCCAACATTACTTGAATTTTTAATAACATCTGCAAATGAAATTGTGTCTACAGATTTCCAATTTTCTACTCTAACATTATTTATAAAAGCTACTTTACCTTCACAGTCTATCATCTCATCTGGCGTTACCAAGCCTTCTTCCAATGCTGCAAGAGCTGCAAATGTTTTTATTACTGAACCAAATTCATAACACTCTGTTACTATTTTATTTTTAGTATTTTCAACATTTTCGATTACGCCAGAATTTGGATCAAAACCTGGATAATTTGCCATTACCAAAATTTCGCCATTATCTGGATTCATAATCAAAACAGAACCCTGAGCAGCTTCAAATTCATTGACAGTTTTTTCTAACTCTTCTTGTGCTAAAAATTGTAATTTAGAATCTATTGTCAATATTACAGAATTTCCTTTTTTTCCCTCTCGAATTATTTTTTTATCAAAATAAAAATCACTATTTCTTGCGTCTCTTTTTATTTCTATTGTAGTGGGAGTGCCCTGTAATCTGTCATTAAAAAACAGTTCTATTCCGGCCAAACCAATATTATCAATATCTGTAAAACCAACAATTGGGCTTATACAATTATACGGATAAAAACGAGAAGATTCAGGCATAAATAAAATATCTTGAAGCTTTAATTTTTTAAATTTTTCAACTTTTTCTGTAGTCAGATGCCTTTCTAACCACAAAAATTTAACATGTTTATTTTTATTAATTTTTTTATAAACATGATCATAATTATTTTTTAAAAATTTTAAAATTTTATCTTTTTCCTGAAATTGTTTTGGTAAAATAAAAGCAGAATAAGATTGAATATTAAATGCTAATGGATTTTTACCTGTTCTATCGTAAATTTTTGCTCTATCTGGGCTTATTTTAAGTTCTACCAAATATTGTTGGTCTGCCAAATTTTTAAAAAAATTTTTACCATGGATTTGTAAAACATAAAGTCTGGTAAAAATTATTAAATAGAGCAATAAAAAAACAATAAAAACAACTACAACTCTCGGCTTATAATCATTTTTAAGCATATATTTTTTTATCCTTTTTTTTAAACATCACAAGTAAATGTTTTTATTTGGGATAGTTTTAAATCTTGAAACCCAAAGTCTTGCTGTGCAATATTTTTGATACGTTTAAAATCTTTTAATTTAAAAAATTCAACCAAAAGCGAATTTTTCTTTTGTTTTAGTTGTTCCTTTTTTATTTCTAATCTCTGTTTTTCATAGTTTAATTTTATTAGTAAATTATGTTGATATATTTTAAAAAACATAAACGAAACAGATATAAAAAATAGTAGCGAAAAATATTTTTTTCTTGTCATTATTATATACCTGAACTAATACTGAATTTTATTACTTTTTTTATTATATTTAATAATGGTATATATACAATAAAAATTTTTCTAGATATTATAAGTTTTAAGTAGTTTTTTTATTTAAATAAGGGGAGAAAGATTATGAAAAAAATATTTATTGGTACAATAATTTTGACTATTTTCTCTGGGTGTAATTCTTTAGAAAAAAAAACCAACGACAATCAAATAAATATCTCTCAAGAAACTTTAAACTCAAAAATAATTAATATAACAAGCTCTCAAGACTTTGATTCCCAAGTTTTTTCAAATCAAAAACCTTGCGTAGTTAAGTTCGAAACTAAATGGTGCAGCGCATGCAAAGTTATGGAACCTATTTACGAAAAATTAGCAAATAAATATTTTACAAAAATAAACTTTTTCAAAGTTGATGCAAGCAATTTAGGCGAAATAACAGACAAATATAATATACTAGGTGTACCAACTTTTGTATTATTTAAAGATAATAATATTGTAACACAAATTGCTGGTGAAATTTCTGAACAAGAACTCGAAGAAGCTATTAATAAATTATTATAATTTTTTATAATCTTTGGTGCCTGGCGGTACTTAAACAAACAAGCATACTGTCAGGCTTTAAATTTGTAGCCAAAAGCCTTGTTCTTCTCGTGTTTTTTTCTCTTATAATCCATCCCGTTAATATTAACGAACTTATAATTAATAAAATACCCAAATAAATTTTTATCTTACTATTTTGAGCTTTTACTAAATAATAAACTCCAGAAATTAAAATTAAAATCGCATATAATTTATATGCAGCAAATCCACCCAATAATGGCTGTAAAAAATAAATAGACATAAAAAGCAAAACAAAACCAAAAAACTTTTTAATCTCTATCATCCACATACCAGCTCTTGGCAAAATAGAAAGTGATGCTGAAAATGTACCAATTAAAATTAATAAAATCCCCATCCCTAAAGAAAAGAAAAACAAGGCAAAAAAGCCTATTACCGGGCTACCAGCTTTTGCTACAAAGCTCAAAACTATAGCAAGCGATGGTGTTAAACATGGAGATGCAACTGTGCCAGAAATTAAACCAAATAAATAACTATAAAAATAAGAACCTTTAACACTTACATTTTCTCTTTTAGTTAAAAAACGAGGCATTTTAATTTCGTAAAAACCAAACATAGAAAAAGCTAAATAAATAAAAAATAATATTATAAAAAATATAAGCCATGGATTAGCTAACCATTGACCAAACATAATAGCTGTTGTTGCAGCTAAATAACCCAAAAATGCATATATTGTACTAATACCAAGAACATAACTTACAGATAACATAAAATTTCTTAATACAGACCCACTAGCTTGGGTTTGTAATATTCCCAAAGTTATTGGAATCATAGGATAAACACATGGAGTAAAACTCGTAATTAAACCTATTAAAAATGCCAATATAAATAAATATAATACAGATTTTTCGGGCGAAAATATTTGTTTTAAATTTTCTAAATTAAAAAAAGAGCTTATTTTTGCTTTTTCAGCAACATTACTCTTATTTGTTACTTGAGTACTTATATTTTCTGGACTATTTAAGCTATCTGGCAATGCCATAATTTTATTACTAATAAAAGCAAAATTTATAGCCAAAATAAACGTAAATAAAATAAAAACGATCTTTTTGTACCCCATTTTTTTGATAGCAGCAAACATGCTAATCCCCTTTCTCTTTAATTTTTTAATTTTTGCTTAATCTCTTTATTCACAATAATATCCAATAAAAAACTTAAGCCAATCAACAAATACAAAAAATTTAATTTTTATAGCACTTAACTTAAGTTTTGATTTTGCTAATATTTTTATAGTTGATTAAATTTATATAAACGAAAGATTATCATGAAGGCCATAAAAAATTTAACGTTAATATTATGTTTAGTATTTTTAGTAGGTTGTCTTAACTATTCTTCTACCAAAAATTTCAAAAAATTAGACGCCAGTGTTGTAAAAATAGACGATAGCACTTACCCAGTTGTAATCATTGGTGGTGGGTTTGCAGGGTTAACATCCAGTATTTATTTAAGCCAAGGCAACATAAAACATGTTTTATTAGAAGGCACAATCCCTGGTGGAGCTATAACAGCATCACACTCTGTCTGTAACTGGCCTGGTGAAAAAAATATCTCTGGCATAGATTTGGCTAATAAAATAAAAGAGCATGCTATATCTTCTGGTGCAAATATAATAAACGCTCAAGTTAATTCTGTAGATTTTTCTGTTTGGCCATATTTAATAAATATAAAAGAAAATAACCAAGATAAAATAATACAAGCATTATCTTGTATTATAGCAACTGGTGCTACAGCAAACTTTTTGGATATACCAGGCGAAAAAGAATATTTTGGGCACGGCGTTTCTAAATGTGCAACATGCGATGGCCCATTTTATAAAGAGAAAACTGTTGCTATAGTTGGTGGTGGTAATACAGCAATTACAGATGCTTTATATCTTTCTAATATTGCGAAAAAAGTTTATTTAATAGTAAGAAGAGATACATTAAGAGCTTCTGGCAAACAAACAGATACTGTAAAAAACAAAAGTAATATTGAGATAATTTATAATACTAATATTAAAAAAGTTATTGGCGATAATAACAAAGTTATAAAATTAGAAATATTTAATAATAAAAATAATAGTACAAGTGAACTTAATATTGATGGCATGTTCTTGGCCATAGGTGCTAAACCAAATACAGAATTATTTAAAAATAAAATAGATTTAGATGAACAAGGTTATATCTTAACCCATAAAAACCAAAAAACTTCTAAATCTGGTATCTTTGCCTGTGGAGATGTCTGTGAACCTGAATATAAACAATTAATTATAGCAGCAGGTGATGGTGCAAGATCAGCAATGCATGCACAAAGTTTTTTAGCAAAAATTGGTTTTAGCACACCAAACACAAATATAGAAAATAATGTGCAAGATCAAGCACAAAAAATAACGCCTGAAAAACAAGACGTTCAAGAAATAGCACCAGCAAAAAAAAGTGTACCTACAAAGAACCTAACCCAAAAATCTCAAACATTCGGCTCTGTAATAGAAGTTACAGATGAGCAACAATTTGCAAAAGAAGTTTTAAATTACAAAGGCAAAGTTGTTGCAGATTTTTATGCCCACTGGTGCTTCCCTTGTAAAATGATGCATCCTATTGTTGAAAAATTAGCAAAAGAATTAAACACTATAAAATTTATAAAAACAGATGTTGCTAATGTAGAAATTCTAGCCCAAATTTGGGGCATTAGAGGAGTACCTACATTTATATTATTCGAAAATGGCCAAGAGGTTGCCAGATTCTCTGGTGGCAGAGATGAAGTTGCATTTAAACAAATTATTAACGAAAAATTAAATAATTAAATAACGGATGGCGATAGCCATCCTCTACCTCAGTTACGCCATGCCTAAAGGCAGGCTTTATTGAATTAATCAAAAGGCCTACGTTTATGTAGGCAATATTGTGGTAGCGGCAGGCTATCGCCTGCTGCGATATAAAGATATTGTATACACATAATATAAATGTTATTAAATTCAAACAGCAATTAATTTAAGCCTTTTTTCTTTAAAAAATTTTATGCTATATTAAGGCCTCATTTTAGGGAATTTAACAGGGGGACTTTATGTTCATAAATTTAAATTTTAAAAAAATTAATAAAACAATAATTTTAATTATATTTGTAAACGTATTTTTTATAAAGAACAATTATTCTATGTTTGGCAATAATGAACCTTATAGCTTAGGAAAAACACCAGAAGAACCAATTCTAGAATTATTTTATGCTAACAATACATTTGAAACTATAAGCCAAAAAGCTCAAAAAAATATATCTGAATTAACAAAAAAAATAGAAATATGGACTGAATATATTGCTTGGGCCACAGAAAGAATTAAATATCTTGAAAAAACTAAAACCAATAATCTTGTAATGGCAAAAGCAAGTCTTAATTTTTGTATTGAAAAAGTTACCAGCTACAAAAATGAATTATTAAATCAAAGAGAAAAGCTTCATGAAGCTGAAAATCACAATTTAAACTTAAAAGCTTTAGACGAAAAAAACAAAATAATGGCAGAAGAAAATGACAAAGAAAGACAAAATAAAATAAAAATAGCTGTTGATTCTGTAAAAGAAGTTTTAAAAATAGAAAATTTAAAAAATATAAGCGCTGCTACAGGTTTAGCCGTAGGTCTTTCAACTGCTGCTTATTACACAAGTAAATTAGGCTATAATTATATCGAAAGCTTAATGGGCCAACCTGTTTTAGTAAGAGAATCTAATAAAATAAATTTTAAAAATACACTCAAAAATTTCTGGTTACATAAAATAATGGGACACCCATTAAAAGAAGAAAATCTAGAAGAAATAATTTTAAGCCCTGAGTTAAAAACAACTTTAAGTAATTTTGCATATGATACAAAGGCAACACATGCTAACGGCTTAAATTACAGAAACACTATATTCTTTGGTGTACCAGGAACAGGCAAAACTATGTTTGCAAAGCGATTAGCTAAATACTGCAACATGGATTATGCAATACTTTCTGGAGCAGATTTTGCTCAATTTGAACACAAAAAAGCCATTCAAGAAATGCACAAATTATTTGATTGGGCAAAACGCAGCTCAAAGGGATTAATAATTTTTATCGATGAAGCTGATGCACTTTTAAGAAATAGAAAAGACTTAGATAGTAATAGAATAGATTTAGTTAATGCATTTTTATCAAACACAGGTGATGTTAATAATAAAACAATGATAATACTAGCTACAAATCATGCAACACAATTAGATCCTGCAGTTTTAAGCAGAATGGATACCAAAATAAATTTTAATTTACCTGGACAAGAAGAACGTAAACAAATAATAAATTTATATCTTAAAAAATATATTACTGACTATACAAAAATCGTAAAAATAAATAATCAAAAAGTAGAACGCAAGTTAAATATGTCACCAGAAATAGATCAAACTTTTGTAAAAAATTTAGCACAAATAACAGCTGGTCTTTCGGGTAGAGATTTATCTCAAGCTGTTTTAGAAATGCAAATTAGTGCATATAACAGAGGAAATGGCATATTAACAAAAGAACTTGCTAACACTGCTATTGATAGAAAAATAAAAGAGAATACTTTAATTGCTGTTAATTAAATAAGAAAGGCGCCTTCCATGTTCAGGAAAAGGCGCCTAAAAATTAAGGGGATTATACTATACAATATCTTTATATTAATTCAAGCTTTTTTTAAAAAATTTTTAAATTATTTTTTTGATAAATATCTTTGACAATCAAGTGCAGCTTGAGTCCCAAAACCAGAAGCCGTTATAGCTTGTTTATAAACAAAATCAGCAACATCGCCTGCAGCAAAAACGCCCTCTTTTGAAGTTGTAGTTTTTCCAGTAAGAACAACATAACCATAATTATCTAAATCTAATTGTGATTTTAAAAAATCAGTATTAGGCTTCATACCAATGGCTACAAAAAGACCCTCTGCAGGGATAACCTTAGTATCACCTGTCTGTTGATGTTCTATAGTAACTTTGGTCATACGTAGACCATCCCCATCTATTTTTTTAACACTTGAATTATAAATTACATTTACTTTTTTATTTTCAAGAACTTTATATTTAATTGGATCTTTTGCAGTTAGCTCTTCTAATAAATGAACTATAGTTACTGTTTTAGCAAAGTGAGTTAAATGCTCAGCTTCTGTCACAGCACTATCACCACCGCCAACTATAATCACATTTTTATCCTGAAAAAATGGAGCATCACATGTTGCACAAACAGAAACACCTTTAGCCCAATATTCTTGTTCTCCCTGTATGCCTAATTTTTTGTGACTTGCTCCTGTAGCAATTATTACAGATTCAGCCAAAAATTCTTTTCCCAATTTTGTAAAAATTTTATATGGTATGCCAGAAAAATCTACTCTTTCTACTGTATCAGAAATAATTTTACAGCCAGAAGCCTTTGCATGATCTTTCATATCCATCATGAGTTTAAAGCCCATAACTTCTTTTATCCCTGGCCAATTTTCAACTTTAGTTGTTGTAGTAAGCTGACCACCAGGTTGCATGCCCTCAATTAATAATGGCTCAAATTTTGCCCTACCCAAATAAATACCAGCAGTAAGTCCTGCTGGACCAGAACCAATTATAACAACACGTTCAACCATGAGATTCCTTTAAATTTTTCCAAAATTCTATTCTTCTTTTTATTTCTTTTTCAAACCCCAAATCCCCTGGAGAATAATATATACTATTTTTTAAATCTTCTGGCAAAAATTCTTGCCCTGCATAATGATACTTAAATTCATGATCATACTTATAATATGCACCATATCCTAAATTTGTCATAAGCTTTGATTCTGCATTACAAATATTTAAAGGCACAGGTAAATTATTTTTTTCATGTACATCTTTTATTGCATTATTTATAGCAATATAAGCACTATTAGATTTTGGTGCTGTAGCCAAATAAATAACTAACTGTGATAAATTTATTTTACACTCAGGCAAACCCAAATGTTCTATAGCATGTTTTACAGCAATAGCTTGAAGTAGTGCGTCTGGATCTGCAAGACCAACATCTTCACTTGCAGCTACTATTAATCTTCTTACAATAATTAATGGGTCAGCACCCGATTCAAGCAATCTTGCAAGCCAGTAAATACCAGCCTGAGCATCAGAGCCTCTAATAGACTTATGCAAAGCTGATAGCAAATTATAATGCTGTTCTCCATTTTTATCATAAGCAAATTTTCTGGTCGATAATAATTCTTTTATAATATCAACAGTTATAATTACACAATTTTTAACTAATCCTTTAGATGCACTAACAGCTAATTCTATAATATTAATAATATTTCTAGCATCGCCATTAGAATAATCGATTAATATTTTTCTAGCTTGTTCGTCTATTAAGACTTGTTTATTTAAAGCTTTATAATATTCAAGAATTTTATTAATTATTTTTTCTAGATCTATATCTTTTAATTGATTAAGTGCATAAACAGAGCATCTGCTTAATAAAGCATTATTTACAGCAAAACTAGGATTTTCTGTTGTAGCCCCTATTAAAATTATTTGACCGTGCTCTATAGGTTTTAAAAATAAATCTTGCTGTGCTTTATTAAATCTATGAATTTCATCTACAAACAATATTAAACTTTTAGCACCAAAACTTATTTCTTTTTGTGCTAATTCTATTACATCTTTTACTTCTTTTGCACCATTAAACGCTGCATGAAATGTAATAAATTTGCGCTCTGTGATATTAGCAATAACATTTGCTATAGTTGTTTTGCCTGTACCAGGAGGCCCCCAAAAAATTACGCTACCCAAACTATCATTTTCGACTAATTTTCTGAATATAGCGCCCTGCGCTAGCAAGTGCTCTTGACCAAAAATATCATCCAAATTTTTGGGTCGCATATTTTCTGATAAAGGTTTTATATTTTTTTTAAAAAGAGATTGTTGTGCATCCATAAATTATTTTAATTTAAAATTTTTTAATATTTTAAAAAATAACAGATAGCCAAAAATAAATAAAGGCTTAATGTTTTTGTTATCTCATTAAGCCTTTATTTATTAATTTATTTTTTTAAACTTAATTTTCAGATTTTGCATTATTTAACAAATATCTTTCAGCCGCACCAATTTTGTATATATATTCTAAATTCCGTTGTATTCTATCAAAAATATCTGGATGAGGATCCCGAGCATCTTCATTTGAATCTATGTAAGTAATCCTATCACAATTTAAAAGCTTCTCAACATCACCCTTATTTGGATTATATCCAAATATAGACTTAAATGCCTCATTTAAATTATCAAAATCATACAAATTTTTCCGTAAACAAAAATCATTAAATAAGTATGAAAAAAAAGATTTAAGCGCAGCAACTCTTGACTCTGGCTCAGATGTAATCAATCCTAAATAGTCTGATCTTATCTCTCTATTAAATAATTCGAATTTTTCTTTATAAGAAATATCTTGTAGTTGTTCTAGATATTCCATCAATTTATCGTCCTCTTCTTTATTATGGCCTAATTCATGCAACATAAAAGGTAGCGGAATCGAACAAACGTCCTCGTTTTTCGTTGATATATGTATTTTTACTGGCATCTTACCATTCGGTATATTTTTGTAACAACCTTCATATTCTCTTCTATATCTTTCATCTGAATCCGGAGCCCACACAAATAAATTATTTATACGAATATTACCAATAACAATCATTATAGGCCGATTAAAATTAAATTTTTTATAATAAGATGTTAAATTTTTTTCTAAATCTTTAGAATGTATTATTGAATCGCATTTTATCCCAGCGCCACCATAAAACAATGGTTCTGTATATTCATAACAATTTCTATAAGTCTCAATTGCAGATTCACTACTATCATCAGGAAATGCAATCATACAATTTATTTTATTATCATCACCTTCATTTTTATTTATAAAACTTTTTATTGTATCCATTAATGGTTGTCGTTCTGTTTGGTCAAGACGTTGATTCCAATCGAAATCCAAATTATTTAATTTTGATTTTTCACAAGTAGAACATTCTACAGATGTAGTAACATTATTAACTTCACAACAAGTTTGTGGAAAATAATCAGTTTGACCAAAAATATGGTCGACTAATACATTAACACATTCACCTGTATCTTGATGACATACTCTCATATGCTTATTATTAAATATTGTATAATTCAATCTTCTTTCATCATCTTTAATTTCAATCGGTCTAAAAGAAAAAGATTGTTCATTCATTTTTACTTTATCATTTGTTTTGCTATGTATTGATGTAATAATACTATAAGCCAAACAATAATAGATTAATCCTTTACCAACTTTAGACAAAATATTACTTACGTTAAACTTTTTATTTTCATTTTTATCGATATTACTTAAATCATTCCATTCAACATCTAAAATTTTATTTATTATAAGAAATTCAAGATCATCAGATGATATTTTGACAAAAAAATTACTTTCAATATTTAATAAAACATTTTCATCGTCATGTTCTATTTCTATTACTTCACCTTCAATATTAAATTTTCCAAATTTATTAACTTCTTTAACTCCAAGAAATAAATATTCTCCCAAAGGTGAACCTTTGGGTTCTTCTTGTAATATTTCGTGTTTAACGTTATTTCTTTCTAAAATATTTTTAACAGTCTCAGATCGAGTTAAAAATTGATTCATGGCAAAAGTTTGGCCAAAAAATGCCAAAAATGTGAATATTTGCACTGTTTTTATTAAAAAATTCATAAAAACCTCCATTTTTATCAAAAATACATTTCTATTTGTAACACATGTAATATATATTACATAAATATATTACAGACTGCAAATGCATTATTTAACAAAAAACATTAGTTTTTATAAAATATTTTAGAAATTTTATATTTTAAAAGGAGATAGATGTGCATCCATAAATTATTTACGCCGCAGGGCTACCTCAAATACGCCCGCTCATCCAACCTTCGCTAAAGCTACGGTGGACAGGCGCAGGCTCACTTTAGTAATTTTAAAGCTATATTTTTCTAGACAGCGCGAGCAAAATTTTAATGTCAAACTCAGGCCCGACTACGCCAAGGCTTCGCCGGGCAGTCTTCGCACTGGTTCTACTAATATCAAAAAAAATTCCGGTACTGGCCCGCCAGTCGTAGCTCATTAGAGCGAAGACTGGTGGAGGCGATGGGAGTCGAACCCATGTCCGCAACACTATCAGTTCCAAGCACTACATGTTTATCTCTTGAATATACTCTTACTTCACCTCAAGAGCATAGATTGAAATAAAAGCCAGTTTAGTGATTTTCGCTAAATACAAAACCAAAAAATCTACTTAGCGAGTTCTATCTTTTTAATACGAGTCAGTTCCACAGATAGACATGCTTTACTGACAAGTCACTTAATAACTACTATTAAGCGTATGCGGAAACAGGTTCTGCACTTATTTGTTTTGTATGTTTTTTACGAGTTCCCATACAAAACTCGACATGCTCTCAAAACATCAAATATCACGTCGAAACCGTGACGCCCCCATAAATTTCAAAGATTTTAAAGTGCCCCGTTCGTCCCGAGTGTCCTCCGTAGCTTTAGCGAAGGGGGATGTATCGAGGGATCGAGGATCATTTTTATTCAACTAAAATCATGTCTATTTGTCAAGCATAAGCAACTATTTTATATGTAAAACATAATAAAAATCACGTTTTTTATAATTATAGTGAAGATAGTGAAGACAAATCTTCAAGTAAATTTTCTAGTTCAACGTTTAATCCGGAAACATTACTTCTTAAACATGATGCCATTGCTTTAATTGCTGGTATATATGCAGGCTCATGTCTTTTTTTTACCAATGCCCTAAATAAATTTATAGCATTTCTTTGAATACGCCAATTATCAAACTTTATGGCTTCTTCAGCAACTTTAATGGCCTCACCAAATCCTTTGCCTTTTTTAAATAAACATTTAAATAATTTAACAGCAAAACTTTGATAACAAAGATCTGTCATTATAAGTTCTCCAGCTATTTTAATCACCTCATCAAAACCTTTGTCTTTTTTAAACAATGCTTCAAATAATTCTATCGCAAATTCTTGCACCATAAAGCCATCACTCTTCATACCTTCTACTGCAGCAGAAATATCATCATTATAATTATGAAAGCTAGAGTTATCATCAGCTAAATCTTGTGTGCGTTTTAATATCTCATTGATCAATGGCATTTCGGTAAAGGGGATTGGCAGGCCACAAAACTCTCTCTTAATCTTCTTACGCTCTCCTGCATCAAGATTATTTATAGAAAATATAAACAAAAATAATAGTAAACCTTTAGTCACTGTATTTTTTAACTTTAAAAATTTTAACATGTAATTTACCTCAATCAACAGCCCCTGCTTTTATCAAAATATCTACTATTTCTTTATTACCAAGAATTTTGCCGCTTCTACATTTGTATCTGCTCCAGAAACTATAAGCAATTGAACCATTTCATAATTTTTATTATGCATGGCCCAACTAATAGCATAACCTAAAGCAGAAATTTCTTCTCCATATAGTACAACTTTTCTATTTACATCTGCTCCATTTTTTATAAGTAACTTAGCAATATCAAACAAACCATTTTCTAATGCCATCATTAATGCCGTTTTTTCATCATAATTTTTTGCATTTACATTAATACCATTTTCAATCAAAAATTTAGCTACATCGATCCGTCCAAATTTTATAGCATTTATTAATGCCTCATCACTACCATCAACAGAAGTTAAACTCTTATCTATTTTTACCAAAGATTCAACAATATCTTTGTATCCCCGCTTAGAAGCCCAAGTAAGAATATCAGAATATAGATCCACATTATTTTTTACTATATTTGGATCTTTTTTCAAAAACAACTCAACAATATTTTTATGATTATACAAAATAGCATAACCAAAAGCAGTAATTCCCAAATTATCCTCTTGAGTTATTAAATCACAACCATCACGATCTAACAATTTCTCAATATCACTCATATTTTTGCGAATAACCGCCCAACCAAATGCATCCGGAGCTTTAATTTCGGATGTGGCTCCATACCCTATTAACAGGTCGACTAACTCTAATCTTCCAGTAGTAATAGCAATATCAAGAACAGAAACCAATTCTTCATCAGGCTTAAATCTAGCATTTACATCTGCTCCATTTTTTATCAAAAACTTAATATTTCGGTAATCTTTGTCACTAAATTCTTCAATATCCCATATCGCATAGTTATAAAGTGAATCTATTAATGCAGACCCAGTAGATTGAGGATCATTTACCAATGCACCTTTTTCAACTAATAATTTAATGATATCCAATTCAAAATTGGATACAGCCGCATACCTTAACGCTGTCCTTCCCGAATCATTTTTTGCATGTAAATCGGCCTCATTCTTTATTAACATCTCAACAATACGAACACGACCATCATAATTATAATCATCAATACAATAGCACGCCAACATTAAGGATGTTTCTCCTTCATTATTTTTAAAATTTACATCCGCACCATTTTTTATTAAAAATTCTGCTACATCCGCAAGTCCATCTTCTGCAGCAAACATCAACGGCGTCTGCCCATATTGATCTATAGCATTTATATCAGCCCCATTATTAACCGCTTTTTTTGCCGTTTCAAGATCATGATAAGAATCCCAATGAGAATATGCCTTAATTCCCAAAAAACCACTTAATCCTAATAAAATTATTATCGCCATTCTTAATCTAAAATTCATATAAAAACCCTTCAAAATTCACTATTAATTAAAAATATGTTATAGTTCTATCATATTAAAACAATATGTAAACCAGATAAAATAATATTTATGAATAATAATTTTAATAATATAGAAAATAAGCCTGCCAAAAAAAAGCAGTTTGGCCAGCACTTTTTAAAAAAATTCTCTGTTGTAGAAAACATGATAAAAAAAGTTACTATAACACCAGAAACTAGAGTTTTAGAAATTGGCTGCGGCGAAGGTTTTTTGACCAAAGCAGTTTTAAACTTAACAAAATGCAAAGAACTTTTTGTTTATGAAATTGATCCGGAATGGGCTGATTATGTTCAAAATACAATTAAAGATTCTAGATTAAAAATAAATATAACTAATATTTTAGATGTCGATTTAAGTAATTTACAAGAATTAAAGCCTTGGGTATTACTCGCTAATTTGCCATATCAAATAACTTTTCCAATATTTTATTTAATACAAAAAAATCGTGACTTATTTAAAGAAGGCGTAGTCATGATACAAGAAGAAGTAGCTCAAAAAATTGTAGCCAAATCTGGCAGGGGATATAATTCTACTTCTCTATTTTTGCAGCATTATTTTGATTTTGAATTAATGGAAAAAATTGGACCAGAGGCTTTTACCCCACCACCCAAAGTTGATTCAAGATTAATTTATTTTAAACCCAAAGAAAATATCACACCAATAAATAACGAAATAGAATTCTGGAAATTTTTAAAATTATGCTTTTTAGCTCCAAGAAGAACATTAGTAAATAATTTAAAAACAACACATTATGATTTAAGTAAATTTTCTCCAGAGACTCTCAAACTTAGAGCCCAGCAATTATCTTTTAAAGATTTTTTAAATATCTGGGATTTAATTAATAAAAACTAAATAAATTTAAATAAATTATATAAAAAATAATTATATTATTGCTTAACGTACAAAAATAATATTAATAATATTCTTATACGTTTATTTTTCTAATATTTTTTTAAGGGAGAGTTTTATGAAAAGATATAATTTATTTATATTGTTTTTATTATTAACAACAAGTTTATATTGCGATCAGGGCAAAGCAATATTCAATAACAAAAGCAAACAAAAAGTTACTATAAAATTAGATCAAACCGGACCAGATAAAGAATTTACTGTAAATGCAAATTCACATAAAGTTATAAACTCAAATATGGATATCAAAAATATCGAAGCATCTTTTAATGATAACACATCAAAATATACAAAAAAAATAAATGTCAAAAACAATCAAGCTACTGTAATTAATATATCAGGAACAAAAAAACCCAAAATTTCCGTAAACCCATTTTATACTTTAAAACTTTATAACGATTTAGATTATTCAATAAAAGTCGATTTAAATGTCGCTATGGGTAAAAATAGATCTACAACTATAGAACCTAAAAAAAGTAAAAAGTTATTTAGAGAAAATATAAACTTAAAAGAAATTAAAGTTTATAAAAAAAGTAATAATAAGCTTATAAGACGTTTTGATATAGATAAAACAGATTATCCTGTAAATATACTAGACTTCAAACAAACTCATATTAAATTTGATAATAAAGGTATAGATTTTGAAATAAAAAAAATAGATAGAAAAAAAGAAGAAGTATATGGCCAATTCGTAAAAATTATAAATACAACGAATTATCCATTTTCTATAAGATTATATGGTAATAATATTACAGAAGAATGTATAAAAGCTAATGAATATTTTGTAAAAAAATTTGAAGACCCAATGGGGCTTCGTAATTTAACAGCCTGGTATTGGACAGGAGAATCTACAAATAAGGGTTGTGGAAATCTTGCATATTCAGAAGATATTTTTACAAAAGAAATTGATCCAATGCTATCAACAAGCTCGAATACTTTTATTGAAATATATTTATATGTAAATAATCTTCGTTTAACAGTAAAAAACGCACAAGAATCAGCAAGAAATGAAAAAGAGATTGTAAGAAAAATAATTAAAAATGAGGCTTATGAACCGAAGTTTCACAGACCTTATCCTGTTATATAAAAATTAATTGTTGCCCAGCGCACATGCGCTGGGCAAACTAAATTACTTCAAAAAATCAAAAACCAATTTAGTCCAATTTTCCATATTTTCGTAATATTTTTTACATTCACTTAAAGTTAATAACTCACCAGATTTTAATTCTTCTTTAACCTTAATATTACTTGAATCACCTGTTAATAAAAAAACAAAACCTACATGAACTTGTCCAACAGAGTTAGAATCGTCATTTAAAATACCAAGAGCTTTTATTTTTAAATTTCCAGAATATTCTACTTCTTCTAAAAATTCTCTTTTAGCCCAACTATAAATATCACTCCCTGTAATATCTTCTTGACGTATATGGCCGCCGATACCGAGTGAATATAAATTCTGTAATCTAACTTCGCTTGCTTTAGATTTACGTTGCATTAAAAAATATTTATCTTGAAAATTAAAAATTAAATATGGGATTACTTGTTTATAACTATTATCTGTTTCTGCTACAGAACGCCAAATAAATTCTTGATTTTTTTCGATTAGATCTTGATAATAATCAAAATCAACTTTTTCTAAACCAGAGATACTTTTTTTATTAAATAAAATATCTCTTTTTATAACTAAAATTTTTTCATCTTCTTTTTTTACAAAAACATTTTTTAAATTTTCTTTTTGATTTTGCATAAAAAACCCTGCTTACTAAATTTTAATATTATTTAATAAGCAGGGTAACACAAAGAAACGAGAAAGTAAGTCTTAATAAATTTTTTAAATTTTAAATATTATTTTTAACTTTTATAGCGTTATATATCTTTAATTAAATCTAGCCATAAACATTCTTTTACAAAATTTGTTTTATAATAAGAATTATCTACTCCAGCTACAGGGAAATATATAGAAAGTCCACTAGCTGTTGGAAACCTTTGTCCTGCAGTCTTTGCAATAACAACAGATTCTATAACTTTTTTGCCCAAATTAAGCTGTGTTTTTAGATCTACAAGACTTGTTCTTAATTGCGCATTATTAATATTGTTTAAAGAATTATCTATTTGTTTTAAAAACTCTGTATAAAAAGAATGTAAATCTATATAACTTTTATTCGTAAATTGAATAGATGCTCTTCGTGCTATTTTTATTAAATTTTTTACAACATCACGAGATATTTTTTTAGCATTATTAACACGTAATACAATACTGTTAATACTGTCTTTTATATCATCCATTCGATCTAAATCTACAACAGATTGAGTATAAAAATCTATTTTATTTTTATAAAAATTTTGATAAGAAATTACAGAAGTTTTTGCAAGATCTATTGGTGAAAGTGTTGTCGCTTTCATAGATCCAAGTAAATCTATATAATTCCAGCCATATGCAAGTTCAACTTCTTGAGAACTTATCATATATTTTGCATAACCCTTGGCCAAATATCCAATTTCAACCATAGACATTAAACATGCGTCCATGCCAAAGATATCTAATTTTTTATTTTTTAAAACATTTGTTTTTATTTGTTTTAAAGCTTCTAATAATTCTTCATTATTTAAATAAGTTCTAGATTGTTCATTAAACAAAATCCCTCTATGCTCTAAAGAAGTAAAATCAAAATCTTGAGACATGCCTAAATTTTGAGTTAACAAACCATCTATTACAAAAACTTTTTCATTTTCTACAAATTCTTGATGCTCACTATATTCTGTTAAGTTTATTGTTTGCTCATTACCAAAACTAATACTATGCCCTGTTCCATAATTTATTCTTCTTTGCCAAATAGGATCAACAATTCCAACGCCATGATTCCATAAAATCAAAAAGTTTTTGTTTGCTGGATATTTTTTTACAGCCCAGTCCATAGAATCTACAAGGTCTTTAACATTGGTACCATCACTATTTATTGGTAAATAAGAATCTAATTTAATTTGATCTTTTAATATTTGATATCTCCAAACACCATCTTTACCTGGTTGATACCATTGAACCAAAATATTTAAATTATTATCAGATCCTATTTTGGACATAGAATATAAATTTTGTGTCGCAAATTTACTTAAATTATTTTTAGCCTGAACATAAATTAAAACTGTCCAGTCTGCTACAGAAAATATATAATTAAAAGAAAACAAGATTAAAATTAAAAATAATTTTAAATTATATCTTATATTCATAGTCCCTTCCCCCCTGATACTATCCCCAAATATTTCCCAATATTTTCCCTATAATTTACAATATGAAATTACCTAGATAAAAATCAACTCAATAATTTTTATCTAAAAAAAGCCTTTTTAAGCTTATAATTTTCTATTGGAAAATTTGTTTTAAAGAAATATAGTTTGAATTAAAATCAGACAAAATATTTCTTAGTAAAATATTTTTTTTGTTTTTTATGTTAAATTGTTAAAACTGTTAAATGAAATTTTATAGTAAATATTAATTATAAATTTTTAATTAGGACAAATAGATGAGCTATAATTTTTTAGATATAGAAAAAAAATGGCAAAATTATTGGGAAAAAAACCCATATTATAACTCTAAAGATAATAAAAATTTAAAGAAATTTTATTGCTTGGATATGTTCCCATATCCGTCTGGTTCGGGCCTACACATAGGGCACTGGAAGGGTTATGTATTTTCAGATTTATATGCCAGAATAAAATTATTACAAGGCTATAATGTGTTGCACCCTATGGGATGGGATGCATTTGGCTTGCCTGCAGAAAATTATGCTATTAAAAATAAAATGCATCCAAAAAAAAGCACTCAAGATAATGTTGCAATATTTAAAAAACAAATTAACCAAATGGGTGCTATATACGATTGGACAAAAGAATTAAACACTACAGACCCAGATTATTATAAATGGACACAATGGATATTTTTGCAAATGTACAAAAAGGGACTTGCTTACGAAAGCAATATGCCCATAAACTGGTGCCCCTCATGTTTAACAGGCCTTGCTAATGAAGAAGTTGTTGCAGGAGGCTGTGAACGTTGTGGTACAAAAGTTGAGAAAAAAAATATAAGACAATGGGTTTTAAAAATAACAGAATATGCCGAAAAATTACTTGATGGCCTAGATAATTTAAATTGGGCCGAAAAAGTAAAACTTATGCAACGCAACTGGATAGGCAAAAGCAAAGGCGCCAATATAATTTTTAAAACAGAAAACAATATTGATATAACTGTATTTACAACAAGACCAGATACTCTTTTTGGTGCTACTTTCATGGTAATGGCTCCAGATCATGATTTAGTAGACGAAATTGTCACTAGTTCACAAAAAAATATAATCAAAAAATATCAAGAAGAAGTTTTAAATTTAAGTGAAATAGACAGAACTGCAGAAAACAAAGAAAAAACTGGTGTATTTACAGGCTCTTATGCAATAAATCCTGTAAACAATAAACGTATACCAATTTGGTTATCAAGTTATGTTCTAAAACATTACGGTACTGGCGCAATTATGTGCGTACCTGCACACGACCAAAGAGATTTTGATTTTGCCAAAAAATTTAATCTCGAGATAGTACAAGTAATAAAAGCTAATAATAATAATAATAATAATTTAACTAGTGCCATAGAAGATGACGGGATTTTAATTAACTCCGGAGAATTTAATGGTCTTGAAGCCAAAACAAAAGGTGCACAGGCTATAGTAGAATTTTTAGCAAAAAATAATTTAGCAGAATTTAAAACAACTTATAAATTAAGAGACTGGATATTCTCTCGCCAAAGATATTGGGGTGAACCAATACCTATAATACACTGCCAAAAATGTGGCATTGTCCCAGTTCCTGAAGACCAATTGCCGGTATTATTACCAGAAGTAGAAAATTATTTACCTTCAGGCACAGGCGAATCACCACTTGCCACGATAGAAAGTTTTGTAAATACAACATGTCCAAAATGTGGTAACGCTGCAAAAAGAGAAACAAACACTATGCCCCAATGGGCTGGGTCTTGTTGGTATTTTTTACGCTACCCAAACCCAAATTTAAAAGACAAAGCTTTTGACCCACAAGATATGAAATACTGGCTACCAGTAGATTTTTATGTTGGAGGTATCGAACACGCTGTACTACATTTATTATATTCAAGATTTTATATAAAAGTTTTATACGATCTTGGTTATTTAAACTTTGACGAACCGTTTACGCAATTATTTAATCAGGGCCTAGTTTGTATGTATTCAGAAAAATCTGGGCGTGTAGAAAAAATGTCAAAATCTAAAGGCAACGTTGTTAACCCAGATGATATGATTGCAGAATTTGGAACAGATGCCTTACGCATGTATATTTTGTTTATGGGCCCACCAGAAGACGATGTTGTCTGGCAAACGGATTCTATAAAAGGTGTTAAAAACTTTTTAAATAGATTATGGGTTTATTTAAACACACCAGAAAATATATTAAAAAATAATCAAGATATTACACAAGAGTCTTTATCTAGATTTCATATATTCTTAAAAGAATACGAAACTCGAATAGAAAACTTTAAAACCAATACAGCAGTTTCGGCAATTATGGAATATTTAAACGATTTAACAGGTAAAAAACTAAAAATTAATAAAGAAATCTTAGAACAATTTTTAGTTGCAATATCAGCTATGGCACCACATTTTTCTAGTGAATTATTAGAAAAATTGTTAAACAAAAAACTACAAGATTTGAGTTTTCCAAAATACGACACAAGATATACACAAATAAATAATATAGAAATAGCAATACAAGTTAATGGCAAATTACGAGGTACTTTAGACACAACAAAAGATACAGAACAAAATATTATAGAAAAACAAGCAAAAGAAATTATAAGCAAATGGCTTGAAGATAAAACTATAGTAAAAGTAATTTTTGTACCAAATAGATTAATAAATTTTGTAATAAAATAAGGGAAAATATGAAACTCTTTTTAGACACAGCAAACATAGATTTAATTAAACAATGGATGCCCACTGGCGTTATAGATGGTGTTACGACAAACCCATCGTTAATAGCACAAGAAAAAAATGGCAACATTAAAGCTGCTCTTCTAGATATATGCAATATGGTAAATGGCGATGTTAGCATAGAAGTTGTAGAAAAAACACCCGAAAAAGTTTACGCTCAAGCAAAAGAAATTAGTAATTTAGCAAAAAATGTTGTAGTCAAAATACCTTTTGCACAAGAATATTTACCAGTGATTTCTAAATTAACAAAAGAAAATATTAAAATTAATGTAACTTTAATATTTTCTTTAACACAAGCTCTTTTAGTATCTAAATTAAATGTAAAATATATTTCTCCATTTATTGGTAGATGGGATGATATCGATATAGATGGCATGGAATTAATAAAAGATCTTGTAACTATGAAAAAGAATTATAACTTTAAAACAGAAATTCTTGCAGCCTCAATAAGAAACGTTATACATTTACAAAAATCTATATTATATGGTGCTGATGTAGCAACAATTCCACCATTATTATTAGATAAAGTTTTTAAACATCCATTAACAATACAAGGGATAGAAAAGTTTGATAATGATTGGAAAAAACTAAATAAAACAAATATGTTTAATGAAAAATAAAATTAACTATTGCATATTTTTTATCAAACATTATATTATCAATGAAATTGTAATAAATATTAATAATATATTTTCAGGAAAGAAGGTTTATGGTTTCATTAACATTAAATGAAGAACTATTAAGAATAATGGAAGAGAATATTTCTCTTCTAGCAAAAAAAGATGAAGAAGAAGATGATTTCGAAGATTTTGATGATGAAGATTTTGACGACGAAGATCTTGATGATGAAGACTTCGACGATGAAGATCTTGATGATGAAGATTGGGATGAAGACGAAGATGACGAAGATTGGGACGAAGACGAAGACTAATCTTAGCGTTTAAAAAACTGGGCCTGAAGAAATTCAGGCCCTTATTTTTTTACTAAAATATTTTCAACAATATTAAAAGAAATAGCTTCCTGAATTTTGTTTTCAAACTCAAGAACTATATCACCATTTTCTAGCACACCTATAAATTTTCCAGTAATTTTTTCACCATCAAATTTATGTATCAAAATATTTTTATTAATTAAATAATTTAATTTTTCTTTCCAGATATTAAATATATTTTCAAATTCAAGATTAAGCCAAATTTTATAATATCTATCACAAGATACTAAAATTTCTTTAAATAAATTTTCTTTATTTATAATATCCCCAGAAATTTCTCGTAAACTTATGGCATTAAAATTTAAATTATTATTTTTTATTAAATTATTTGTATTAATTGCAAAACCAAAAATTATTCCAGAAATTTTATTATCCTGCCAAATAGCCTGCGACAGTATTCCTGCAACTTTAAAATTATCGTAATTAAAATCATTGGGCCATTTTAATTTTATATTAAATTTTTCTAAATTTTCTAAAATAGCCAAAGATATTGCCATATTTAAATTGTTTAATCTAAGACCTAAATCTTCATTTTTTAAAATATTTAAAATATTTAAAATATTAGGTTTTAACAAAAGAGTTATAACAAGTTGGCCTTTATCAAATAACCAAGACCTGTTTTGTCGTCCTCGTGTAAATTTGTGCGCATCTGCCATAAATACAGACCCGTCAGGGGCGTTATTTATATTTTCTTTTGCCCAATCTATAGAATTATAAATTTCTGGTTTAAAAAAGATTTTTGAAGGGATCATATTTTATACTTAGTCTCACGTCTTGCCGAGCGCATAATATCTCGTTCTTTAAGCTCTTTTTTTTGACTGGCAGCTTTTTTATGCTTTCCAACACCAATTTCTATTTTAATTAACCCTTTATCTCCAAAATAAATCATTAATGGTATTAAAGTCATACCCTTTTTAGAAATTTCACCAATTAATTTATTTATCTCTTTTTTATGTAATAATAATTTTCTTGTTCTTCTAGATTTGTCTTCTTTTGTAAAAGCATGTGAATATGGTGCAATATGACAATTTAATAAATTAATTTCACCATTATGAAATGTAGCATACGAATCGGCAAGCGAGACATTGTTTTGACGTATAGATTTTACTTCATCCCCAGTTAAAACAACACCAGCTTCTATTTTATCTTTAATTTCATAATCGTGAAATGCTCTTTTATTTTTACTTATTATTTTCATAATCTTTTTTAAATTTTTTTAGTAAATTTTTAAATAAAAAATATATAACAGGATACGTAAGTAACCCAAAAAACAAACCTAAAATATTACCCCCAACTAAAAATGACCATACACAAATCTTACCAGATCCAAAGATCTTTGCCAAAGAGATGGTCCAAGATGGGTTTATTTTTAAAAAAACGTGCAAAAACCAATACCCAAAAACATAATCAAGAGTATAAAATGGAACCATGGTCCATGGATTATTAAATGAAGTAGCAATAAATAATATTGGGAAATTTAGCTTAAATAGCCATTTAAACAAAAACATCATGGCTGTATGAACACCGGGTAATGGCGAAAATGCAGTATAAATACCCATACTAAAAGATAACGCCAATTTTTTTGCCGTCCAACCTTGAGTAAACGCATTTTTAATTATACTTTTTATTTTTTCAAAAACTTGCATTACCCTCTTTTCAATTATTAAATTTTATTTTATATAAAAATTATATTTAATTTAATTATATTTATTTTTTATATAACATAAAATAACTATATTATTAAATAATAATATTAAATTATAAAATATAAGGGAGAATAAAAATGCAAAATTATAATAAAATAATAAATAATAAAATTTTTAAATATTTAATTATATTTTTTATAAATTATTTAAATCTAAATAGTTTATATTCTATGCAATATTTAAAGGGTTATATTCAAACAGAACAAGATTTAAAATCAACACCACAAATTAAAGTTTTATTTAATGGTAAAGAAGTTACAAGCGATGAAAATGGTTTTTATTCAATTCCACTAGATCATAGCTTTAATAATAATTTTAATAAATATTACTTTCTAGCTTGCAAAGAAATAAAACAAAATGTTGATAAAAAAAATACAATAAAATATTTAAGTATCCCAAATAATTTTAATTATAAATTATATTCATGCTTAAAAAACAACGTAACCGGAAAATTTGAACTTACAGAAGAAAAATTAATACACAAAGACAAAATTATTCCAAACAATTGCATTATCACTCTTATAAATCCAAATTTTATAGAAAAAATCGAAACCTGGAATATAAATTTAAATAATAATTTTATAGCATTACCAAAGATTAAATTAGTATCAAATAGAACTTCACAAAAGATATATCGCCAATCAGATAAATCGCTAGCTAAATCTCTTGATTGTAAACCATTTCACGAAGAAGTTACTATAGAAGAAAAAATTGTAAATCCAAAAGTTAAATTAGTAATTAATAAATAAAAAAAGAGAATATTATGAAAATTTTAGCTATTTTAGCTCATGATAAAAAAGAATCGTTAAATAATTTTATTTTTAATAATATTACTAACTATTTAAAAAATAAAAATACAGAAACAAGTAATAATATTGAAATCGAAACACTTAATCTTTATGATTACGCAGATCAAATACCATTTTATTTTCATAATAAAGAGATGCTAGAAAGCAATGCTTTTTTTCAAAAAAATAAAGATTTAATTTTAAAAGCCGACAGGCTTATAATCGTGCACCCAATTTATTGGTATGCGCTTCCAGCAATCCTTAAAGCCTGGATCGATTTAATAACAAACTATGCATATAAATATGAATCTGGTACCAACGCTAGAGCTTTACATAAAATACAAAAAGTATTTGTTGTTAACACATCAATGGCTCCATTATTTTACAGAAAATATTTAACCTGTAATCCGGCTAAAAAACAATTACTTTATACTTTTAAATTTATAGATATAAAAGATATCAATTTTTATGAAATAGGTAGCGTTTATAAATTAAACCAAGATAAAGTAAATGCACATATTAAAAATATTTTAGAAAAAATTAATAAAATAATTTAATTTAAAACATCAAGATAATAATCACTAAATTTATTTTGATCAGCCTTTTGTGCCCCCAAAAAGGCAACCATAGCAGCGTTATCTGCACAGAATTTGCAAACAGGGCTAATAAATTTTTTGCCTAAATTATTTGTAACAGAATTTAATCGATCGCAAATATAATTATTACAAGCAACGCCGCCAACAAATGTAACAGCTTGAGCTTCTGGATATAATTTTAATGCGAGTTCGATTTTTGCCTGAAAAATATCAGCAATACAAACTAAAAGAGAACTAGAGACTTTATTTTGTAATTCTGGAGTTATTTTTTCCCAGACAGGCCCAGACTGTAAATTATAAGCATCTTTTTTTACAAGATCGTACATAACTGCAGTTTTAAGACCAGAAAAAGTAAAGTCTAAACTTTTTGTATAATTTTTTGTTCTTGTATAATTATAAAAATCTTGAAAATCTACAAGCTTTGCAGCTTGTTCTATTTTAGCCCCACCTGGATAACCAAAGCCAATAATTTTAGCTACTTTATCAAAGGCTTCGCCCGCAGCATCATCTATAGTTTGGCCAATAACTTCGTAATTATTAAAATCTTTTACGTAATAAATTACAGTGCTGCCTCCGGATGCTGATAAACAAATATGTGGAAACGGGACATCTTCGATAGAATTATTATTACTGTTATCTTTTTTTAAAAAAGAAGAAAATATATGAGCCTGCAAATGATCTATGGCTATTAATTTTTTATTTTTTGCAAAAGCAATAGATTTAGCAAAACACATGCCAACTAGTAAAGATCCAACAAGACCTGGTTTATTTGTTACAGCAATATAATCTATATTATTTAAATTAATATTTGCCTGATCAAGCGCAGCTTGAATAATAATATCTATTTTTTCTAGATGCGATCTTGATGCAATTTCAGGAACAACTCCACCATAAATTTCGTGTAATTTTACTTGAGAAAATATAACGCTAGAAAGCAGCAGCTTACGACCTGAATCGTAAACTGCTACTGCTGTTTCATCACACGAAGTTTCTATGCCCAAAATTATAGACATGTTTACTGTTTCTTTCTGTTCATCAAATCCCAGAATTCTTCGTTAGTTTTTGCTTCACGCATTTTATCTATTAAGAATTCCATGCCTTCAACTGTGTTCATGGTGCCAAGTAATTTTTGTAAAATCCACATCTTTGATCTGTTTTCATCAGAAAGCAATAATTCTTCACGACGAGTACCAGAAGATATTAAATCAAATGCTGGATATACTCTTCTGTTAGAAAGTTTTCTGGTTAAATGAATTTCCATATTACCAGTACCTTTAAACTCTTCAAAAATAACTTCGTCCATTTTTGAACCAGTTTCTACAAGTGCTGTAGCCATAATTGTCAACGATCCACCCTCTTCTACATTTCGTGCAGCACCAAAAAATCTTTTTGGTCTTTGTAATGCATTAGCATCTATACCACCGGTAAGAACTCTACCTGATGCAGGTGCTAAAGTATTGTAAGCTCTTGCAAGACGAGTTAAAGAGTCAAGCAAAATTACAACATCACGACCACATTCAACTAATCTTTTTGCTTTTTCAAGAACAATTTCAGCAACTTGAACATGTCGTATTGCAGATTCATCAAAAGTAGAACTTACAACTTCTGCCTTAACAGAACGTTGCATATCTGTTACTTCTTCTGGACGTTCATCTATTAAAAGCATTAAAACTATAACATCAGGATGGTTAGCAATAATTGTATTTGCTATTTCTTTTAATAATTGAGTTTTACCAGTTTTTGGAGGAGCAACAATCATACCACGTTGTCCCATACCAATTGGTGTAAATATATCCATTAATCTTGTAGAAATTATAGCAGGATTACCCTCTAAATTAAATTTTACATTAGGAAATATTGGAGTTAAGTTTTCAAAAACTGTTTTATGATATCCAGAAGCTGGCGATTGAAAATTTACACTATCTATTCTTTGTAATGCAAAATATTTTTCGCCTTCTTTTGGTCTACGTAAAGTTCCTTTTACAACATCACCAGTTCTTAAACCAAAACGTTTAATATGCATTGGAGAAACGTAAATATCGTCTGGTCCTGGTACATAATTAAATTTAGGAGATCTTAAAAAACCAAATCCATCTGGAAGTCTTTCTAAAATTCCATCACCAAAAATTTCTATTTTTTTATCAGATTGAGATTCTAAAATTTTAAAAATAATTGTCTGTTTTTTTAAAGAAACTACTTCTGGTATACCTAAACTTTGAGCATATTTTATAAGCTCAGTTATTGGCATATCTTTTAATTCTTGAACATTAATAGCCTTTTTTGGTCCATTGTCTCTATCTTGTTCTTCTTTTTCTTTTTTGAATTTTTTATTTTTATCTTGTGAAACATCCAAAACTTGCTCATCAACATAATCTGTAATAGGTAAATTTTCGACTACAGGTTCACTATCTAAATTATTAATATCATTATCAGCTTGTGATTCTAAATTGTGCGAAGTTAAGCTATCAACTCCCTCATTCTCTATATTCAAATCTTTTTTTAAATCTTTATTCGTTTTTTTTGATGAACCATTTTTCATTATAAAATTACCTCTTTGATCATTTTGATATTTATTTGATTTTTTCATTTAGAATTAACCTCCATTATTTTTTTTAACCCCCATTTTAATTTATAAAATTTTATGCGCTTTTAGCACCTGCTCTCTTACTAAAAAACATCATAACAGGACTTGCTATATAAATGGAAGAATATGTTCCAAATATTATTCCAACTATCATTACAAAAGAAAAACCCTTCAAAGATTCTCCACCCAAGATATAAAAAGTAATAACAGAAAGAAGTGTCGCAAAACTTGTTAACAAAGTTCTTCTTAAAGTTTGGTTTATACTTGTATTTACTATATCAAGCAAACTGCGATCTTTCATTTTGCCAACATTGTCTTTTATTCTGCCAAATATAACAATTGTATCATTTACAGAATAACCCAACATAGCTAAAAGAGATCCTAACACTGGTAATGTCATAGGCTCACCAGTTAATAATAATGCTACAAGAACAACAAGCACATCGTGTGCAAGCGCTACAACTGCACCTGCAGCATAAGCAAACTTAGATCTAACAGCTAAATATAAAAGAATAGCTAATAAAGACAATAATACAGCCATAATAGCATTTTGCTGCATATCTTTACCAACTTCTGCTCCGACCCAGTCAATATTTTTGATAACCATTGTATTACCAGGAGTAGCCTTATCTACAGAATCTCTAAATTTATCTTCAAGCCCTTCTACTGTAGCTCCACCAAGCTTTACAATAAATTCTTTATTAGTTTTACCAATACTCTGGATAACGGCATCTTGCCAACCTTGTTCAGAAATAGCTTTTCTGAGTATCGCAATATCTATTTCTTTTTCAAAAGAAACTGTAATTTGTGCGCCACCTATAAAATCTATGCCATATTTTAAACCACCCTGATTAAAATATGCAAAAACTCCATATAAAATTAAGCTTACAGAAAATATAATACCAGCTGTTTTATACTTTAAAAAATCAATCATGGTCTCTACTCTTCCTTAATAAATTAAGCTCTTTGATCTATAACAGAAATAAATTGTCTACCTTTAAATCCTTTATAAAATTTTACAAAGCCAGATTTTACAGCAAAAAGTGTATCATCTTTACCTATTTTTACGCCATTACCAGGATAAATCTTTGTTCCTCTTTGACGTATAAGAATATTACCTGGAATTACAACTTCACCTGCAAATTTTTTGCAACCTAAACGCTTACTTTGACTTTCGCGGCCGTTACTAGTCGAGCCACCAGTTTTACTCGTTGCCATTGAAATATCCTTTATTTTTAATAAGAATTTTAATAATTAAACTTGATTTTTCATATAAAAAGACAAAAATATTCTGCCTTTTTTTTTAACAAAAGTCAAAGGGTTATTTAGTAATTTCCTCCCAATTTTTACCTGTTTTTGTAGAAATTTTGAGTGATATATCCCAATTTTGTGCATTTTCCATTTCTTTTTTAACTAATTTTTCTATATTTTCTATTTCATTATTTGGTACCTGCAGCACAAGTTCATCGTGTATTTGTAATATTATTTTAGACTTGCTACCCATATCTTTTAATTTTTTATCTATATTTAACATGGCAATTTTAATAAGTTCTGCAGATGTGCCCTGCACAGGGCTATTTATAGCTATTCTAGCTGCTGCCTGGTATAAATTCTTATTTTTTTCCTGTAACCCTAAAACATATCTACGTCTACCCATTAATGTTTGTGTATAACCATCTCGTTTTGCCTGTTCAAGCGTTTGTTCTATCCAAGTAGCCACTCCACTATAAACTTCAAAAAACTTATCTATATATTCTTTTGCTTGAGCCGGTTTAATGCCTAAATCTTTTGACAAACCATACGGTGTAAGCCCATACATAATACTAAAATTTATTCGTTTACCTATTTGCCTTTGCTCATGAGTAACATCTTTGATATCTACATTAAATATTTGGCTTGATGTTTTAGCATGAATATCTAAATTATGTTCAAATGCATCGATTAAATTTTTATCTTTTGTAATATGTGCAAGCACACGCAATTCTATTTGTGAATAGTCTGCAGCCAAAAAAGTACATCCACTATCAGCAACAAAAGAGGCCCTAATTTGCAAACCATGTTTTGATGAAACTGGGATATTTTGTAAATTAGGATTAGAACTGGATAAACGTCCGGTGGCCACCATTGTCTGACTATAACTTGTATGAACTTTTTCTGTTTTTGGATTTATTTCATCTATTAATGGTTGAACATAAGTACTTAGTAATTTTGCAAGTTCTCGATATTTTAAAATTAAACCAGGTACAGGGTGAATATCACTTAACTCTTGCAAAACATCTTGATCTGTCCCTCTAGTCCCTGTATGTGTTTTTTTTACTACAGGTAACTTTAATACATCAAATAAAAGTTCTTGAACCTGTTGTGGTGAATTTAAATTTATATCACGATATTGTTGCCCATACTCACTTTCTATAAATGCAAAAATTTTATCATTAACTATTTTTAGATCTTTTTGTATTTCAAGACCAGTTTCTTTTAATTTTTCTGGATCAAGTTTTATGCCCTCATATTCCATATCTAGCAAAACAAACAATAATGGCATTTCAAGATTATCAAAAATATTTTGTAACTTTTCATATTTTTTTAATTCTTGTTCTAACACTATTTTTAATTTAAATGTTTGAAGTGCATCATATGCGCCATACTCACTTGCTGCATTTACAGGTACTTGCCTAAACGTTTCATATTTATTTAAAACTTGTTTAAACGTATTCATTGGTTCTTGCAAATATTTAGCCGACAAAACTTTTAGATTAATTTTATCATCTTCGTGTCTTAACAAATTTGCAGCAATTATAGTATCAAAAGTAACATTTTTTATTTCGATATTATATTGTCTAAAAACTAATAAATCGAATTTTGCATTATGAAATATTTTTTTTATTTTATTATCTAAAAATATATCTTTTAATTTTTCTAACGTATCTTTTAAATCAAGTTGTTTAACAGTTTCATCTTGATGCGTTAAAGGTATATAAAAAGCTTCTTTTGTATTATATGCAAACGAAATACCTACAAGTTCATCTTTTAATGGCCTAATGCCTGTAGTTTCTGTATCTATAGCTATCTCATGAGCATTTTTTAAATTTTTTATTAAGTTATTTAATTCTTCTTTAGTTAAAACAGTATGACACACCCAGTTTTTTTCTTGTTTTTCTTCTGTATTAATTTTTTGGGGACCAAAAAGCGACATTTGAACTTCGCCTGATTTTCTTGTTTGACTAACTTTATGTTCTCCAGAAATTCTTTTTAAAGTTTCTTTTTCGCCAAACGTTTTTTTAAGATCATTTAATAAAGATTTAAACTCTAACTCTTCGAATATCTTTGCTGCTTCTATATAATTATTTTTATTAAATTCAAAATCTTTTTTATGTAAATTTAAATCATAATATTCTAGTAAAAATAATTTTAAACTTAAAAATGCATTATCTTTATTTTGAGTTAATAATTCTCGTGTTCTTTCTTTTTTTACTTGATCTAAATTATTATATAGATCTTCTAGTGAATTAAATTGATTTACTAAATCTAATGCTGTTTTTTTACCAATACCAAAAACGCCTGGAATATTATCAGAAGTATCACCTAATAATGCATAATAAAAAGGCACTTTAACAGGAGCTAAACCTTTTTCTTGTTCAAAACTTTCTTGGTCTATTATTTTTTCCTGAAATGGGTCGTATATAATTACTTTTTCTGATAATAATTGATATAAATCTTTATCGGGTCCAACAATTACAAGCTGTTCACCAGTATAATCTTTAGCTATAGCACCAATTAAATCATCTGCTTCGTAACCTGTTTTTGCTATTTGCTTTAAATTTATAGAATCTAAAAATTTTGTAATATACTCTTTTTGAATAAACAAATCTGATGGCGGAGCTTGGCGCGTAGCTTTGTATTGTTCATAAATTTCGGATCTAAATGTTTTGCCTTTACTGTCCCAAACTACTGCAAAATTTTGTGGGTCAAAACGTTCTATCAAATTTTTTATCGTTCGACAAAATCCATACACAGCCTGAACTCCTATACCTGAAGAAGTTCGCAATGGACGCAGACCATAGTAAGATCTATACAAAATATAAGAACCGTCGATTAAAAATAGGGCGTCTTTTTTTAATCTATGCACATTAAGCCCTTTCTATAATTTAAACTTAATTAAAAATATTTAATTAAAATATTTACTAATAAAATAATAAAACTTAATATTTTTTTATAAACTATTTTAATTAAATATAGGAATATTATGAAAATACTAGCTTTAGACCTTGGTGACAAGTGGGTTGGCTCTGCAATTTCTGATGCTCTTGGCATCTCATGCAAGCCTTACAAAACAGTGGAACCAGAAAATCTGGAAAAATTTTTAGTAGATACAATCAAAGAGTATGATATAGAAACTGTATTAATTGGAAAACCAACTACATTTACAGGCACAGAAAGTGATCAAACAAAAAAAATAATTAATAGTGCCAAAGAGCTTGAGATTAAAATAAATAATAAATTTAATAACGCTATAAAATTTATTTTATGGGACGAACGCTTAAGTAGTAAACGCGCCGAAAATTTAAGCATAGGCAAAATAAAGACAAAAGAAGATAAAATTAAAAGTCATTCTATAGCCGCAGCATTTATATTACAAACCTACTTAGACAAATTATCTTTTGACAGATTTTAGGCGAAAATTAAATTAAATTATCTAATCTTTTACAATTTATAAAAAAAATGTTTATATTATAAAAATTAGGATTAAGATATGTTGTAAAAGAGACAAAAATTTCTGATTTTTTTGTTACTTTGCCGGAGGGTAAGTTTATGAAGTGTCCAAAGTGTGATGGATTGATGGTCATGCAATCTTTCTTTGACCACTTTATAAATTTTGAAGGTTGGAAATGTTTAAATTGTGGTAAGGTTATAGAAAAAAAAGAAAATACTATAAAAGACGATGTTTTTAGTATCTTTTACCAAAAACAAAAGTTAAAAAAGCATAACTCCTAATTTTTTCAGATACTTTTATGAACAATATATTTTTTTTGGCAATTCAAGGCAGCTATTCAGTTTTAGAAGTTGCTCTTTATAAAAATTTTACATGTCTTACTAAAATAGTTCAGGATAATTTTAAAGCCAGTTCTACATTAATACCTATTATTCAAGATTTATTACATAAAAATAATTTAGATTTAAGCGATTTAAGTTTTATTGCCGTGGACCAAGGTCCAGGCGCATTTACATCTTTAAGAGTAACAATTAGCACTGTTAATGGGCTTGCGTTTGCAAGCAAAATACCATTAATAGGCATTGATGGGCTCGAAGCATTAGCAGCTCAAGCTGCAAATGAACTTAAAAACACACAAGATCAAGATTTATTAATTACTCTTTTAAATGCTTACAATAACGATGTTTATTACAAAATAAATAACATTTACCCTAATAATTACACAAAAATAAATTTATTACTCACTAATATAAAAGAAAATTTTTTAAATAAAAAAATAATATTTACAGGTAACGGCGCACTTTTACATAAAGATTTAATCTTAAAAGAATTAAAAGAATCTTCACAAGATATTTTCTTTTTGGATATTGCAAATGCCAATACAGAACAAATTGCAAAAATGGCTAAAAATATTTGGGAAAACGATAAATCAAAATTAAGCTTTAAACTTGAACCGTTATATTTAAAATCTCAAAATTTTGCTATACAAAGTAAAAAATAATTTTTGGGTCATCCCGGGCAAGGATCTTATCCTATTATTTTAAAAGTGATCTTACAAGCCCAAGCCCAACAGCAACAGCATGCTCTGCTCGTAATATAGTTGGCGTAAGAGAAATAGATTCACAATTATTTTCTTTTAATAAACTTATCTCTTGATCTGTAAACCCAGATTCTGGCCCAAAAAATAAATAATTTTTATTTTTATTATTAATTTTAGAAATAATATCTGTAGCAATTTGCCCATCAAAATCAAAATATATTTTATTTATATTATTTAAATTATTAATTTTATTTGAAAATTTTTCTAGAATTTCCGGCTCATGTAATACAGGTAAAATATAGTTTTTAGATTGTTCACAAGCTGCTATCATAATTTTATTTAATCTAGAGTTTTCTTGTTCAAAATTAAATTTATTATAAGCTTTTTGAGTTATTATGGGCATAACCTCTGTTGCACCCATAGCTGCAGCACTATACAGAATTTCTTCTAATGCTTGTTTTTTGACAATACTAGGACATAAAATTATTTCTGGCTTAATTAATTTATTATTATTTTTTTCTAAAATTTTAAATAAAATATTTTTATTATTTTTAAAAGTTTCATCCAAAAGCTCTACTAAAACATTTATATTATTATCAAAAAAGATAACTTTATTATCTGCTTTATCAAGTCTTAAAACTTGAATAATACGAGTATGTAAACTTTTATCTTTAATTTCTAGAATAGAATTATGAATATAATCGCTTGAAAACTTATTTAATAAATCTTGTAAATTTTCGATATATAAAGAAAATACATGCTTGCTCATAAACTAAATTTTATTTTTTATCGTCTTTATTACACTTATTATAAATTAAATAGGCTAAAAGACCTGCACCTGCTGTTCCAACAGTTACAGCACCCAAAATATATTTTTTCTTATTTTCTGAAACATGATCTTTTAATACTTCAGATAAAATTATATATTTACTTTCCCAAGTTAGGTCAGTATTACTTAAAAGATTCCATAACTGGCTTAATTTAGATTCTTGCTTTTCGTTATCTGTTGCTTGCTCTTGATCCAAAGCCATTTCTAAATCCGCCAAATTATTTAAATCTGGTGTAATCTCTTCTGCTTTACCAAAAGTAAATAACATTCCAGAAAACACAAAAACTTTTAATATTTTTAAAATCTTTTTATACATAATAAAATCCCTTAATACTAAGTTAATTAAGCTTATTTATAGTATATCATAATAGTTAAATGCAGCAAAAGCTGTTATTAACAAAAATTATCAATGTTTATTTTATTTCAGCCTGTAACACTTGTATTATTAATTTATTTAAAAAACGACTTTGTATAATTACGCGCAAAGTTAAACCCATTTATTAGTTTATCAACTACAATATCATATCCCATAGCATATGCCCCAAAAGGTCCTTTTACATAATCATTTCTAGTAGGAACCTTAGAAACGTCAACTTTGCCTGGAAAAAGCGAATTCCATAGATTTGAAACCAAACTAGCAAATGGAATCCCTGTAATTTTAGATATAATTGCCAATGTTAGTAATGTATTAAAAATAAGAGGGACAATTTGTGTTTTTACAATATTGTTAACACCATCTCTTAAACCACTTCTAACACCTGTAACAATAAAATTATTCAAAAATATACTATCAAGAACTTTTATTAATGATTTTTTATAAATTTTATTATCAGTAACAGCTGGTTCATTTAATTTTTTTATTTTTGAACTATTTTCCAATATTTCTGCAATATTTTTTGTTTTGGATGCCAATTCAGTTAATCCATCACTAGATAAATTTGTTAAATCTAAACTAAGCATTTTTTGATTTAAAACACTCTCTACATTAAAATCACTTGAATCAATAGAATTAGAAATTTTTTCTGGAGTTAAACTAATTGTAAAACCCAAAAGAAATAAAAACATATAATTAAATTTTAAATTCTTAAACATAAAACCCCCTGTTAATCTAATAAAGAAGAAATTTTTTTAAATAACTTTGGCACAATAGTTGTACAAATAAATACACCACCAGAATATTCAATTATGGTAAATGTAAATGCTTTCTTTGTTCCACCAATAAGAGCGGGTGCTAATAAAACTAAAATTGTACCAGAACCAATCGCTACACCTTTTCTTACTTTTTCAACATAATAACCAATTCTTTCTAATAAAGGTTTTTTTCTGAATTTCATAAGAACAAGCTTTATTTTTTCTAAAACATCTTGTTCATTAAGTTTTATTCTATTAATTAGAAAATTAATAGTTTGAATTGTATTGTTAATAATATCATCATCTGAAGAAATATACTTTTTTGCAAAAGTATCACAATCTTGATATATAACTGATAATAATAGAGTAGATAAAGATTCTATATCTTTATCTTTTCCAAGATAAGCTCTATCTATAATTTCAATATAACTATCTTTTAATACGTCGAAAAAAATACCGTAAATATCATAATAAGCTGTCTTTTTTTCTTCATCATTTAAAATCAAAGATTTCGAAATTTTTAAAGATAAACGTTCAATCAAATCTTTAAATGCTTCGAATTTAACATCATTTTCACTAATAAAACCTACTGGCTTAAAATTAAATTCTTTTTCTAATAGATTTAATATTTCAAAAAAATTATTTTTAATATCTGTTTGAATATTTGCATATCTATCATCATCCTGGTTTACATAAGTACATAAATAATCTAAAAGGGTTTTTGAAAAAATTTTGATTTTGTTTTCATCGCTATCAATAAAAATTTGAGCCAATTCTTTATAGCTCTCTTTAATAAAATTCTTAAATATTTTATCAAAATTAGATTCTGCAATTTTTATATCATCTTTATCGGTATATAAAGTATTTGCTATTTTAATTGATAAATCACAAAATATATCTCGAACCAAAATATATTCAGGCTCATTTTCACATTGAAAAATAACGAAATTTCTTTCGTTCATAGAAAAAATATTAACTAAATTTAAAGAAAATAATATTACTATTAAATATTTACTAAATCTTTTTAAGAACATATAAACCCCCATTTATATTTTGTTCAAAGCTATTTTAATAACCATTATTTATGGTAACTAAAATAACTTATGTTTTCAAATGGCCAGTTCTTAAAAGTGAAAAAATAGTCTTTTTTTACAAAAAGAATTAATTTTTATTTTCAGGAATTTCTAACATCTTCCAAATTTTATAACGAATTTTTGCAAAAACACTCATATTTTTATATAAAATATCTCTTATTTCTGAAAATACATCATATTTATATAAAAGATCTAAATAATCACATTCAAAATCTTCTTTAGCTCCATGTTTAATTAAATATTTGCAGCACTTAAAAGCATCCTTAGGCCCTTGATTAGATTTTGCACAGTGATATAAAACACCATGTCCTTGAGAATCTTTACTATTAATATTAACGCCTGATTTAACCATTTTTTTTAATTCAGCATAATCCGCATAAATTGCAGCCTTCATCAAAGGCGTTACTCCTTCAACTTTTTTGTAAAATTGAGCTGAACAATTTATAGAAAAAAGTGAAACAAAAAATAGTAACCCCAAATTTTTACTAAAATTCATCATAAAAACCCTTTTAAAAATTAATTAATACACAAAAACAGTAATAAATTGATAGACTTTAGAAAAATTTATCACATTTGTAAAATGTTTGTGCTAAATCAATAAAGCGCCAAGTTATTCAGCCTGCAACATAAGCACTTAAACCATAAAGCGTTTCGTACAGGCTGTAATATTTAGATATTATTATTTTATAATATTATTTTCTATAATTATATTATTATAACGCTCTTTTCTAGAAACAAATTGATTTCTGATCTCATTAAAAATATTTACAAAACCCTTTAATGATTCAGATCCATCTTTTTTATAAATATCGTAAATTGCATCAAATGTAACTAATAACTCTTGAGGAACAAATCTGCGATAATTTACTTCTAGTGTAGCGTTTGGGTCTGTTGAATAATTTTTAAAGAAATCATCCATAACTTTTAATAGATTTTCTTGTATAAGTTGCTTTTTATATGATTTATTTCCAAGTAAGATTATTGCATATAGAAAACACTGAAAAGCAAATACTCCTCTAATGATATAAAGAAACGGTTTCATGAGTTCATCTTTTTTTAATGATTTTTCAGCGAATATCCATATTGCAGTTGTAAATAGTGTTGAAATTGTAAATGCTTGGACACTATCATCTTTAGACATTATATTTACTTTATCTAAAAGCTCTTTTTTTAAAAAATTACATTTATTATTTTCATAATAAATAATTTCTGGATTTGTTTTGCTAAAAACTTCAGTTTTTAAGTTTGCGGGCGCTTCATTAGAGTAGCTATGTGTAAAATTTAAAATATTAAAAATAATTAAAATTAAAATATTTTTGTTTAACATAAAATTCCTTAATTAATTTGGCATACATTAGGATTTGTCTTTTGCTCTAAACTAATAGAACAAAGTTTATTGCAATCAGAAGTAAGCGCTCTTGCATATTCTGAAGCTAACCCAGACAAAGCAGAATTGCCCAAATGGCCAGCAATTCCAACTATTGCGCCTGCAAAAGCTTTAAACTCTTTCCATTTACCAGGTTTTTTTATAACATTTGCACCTAAGTTTTTAATTCTTGGAATTAAATTTTTGGCATAATCTTTGTTATTTGTGTTTATAAATTCACAAAAATTAAAAGAAACGTTTTTAGCAAAAAAAATTTTATCTAAAGATTTACAGTCAACAAAAGTACATTTTTCAAAAAGGACATCTTCAAATGTTGCTCTAGAAAAATCTGCACCTATTATAAAACATTTTTTAAGAGATGTTTTTTCAATTCTAGCCTGAGAGAAATTGTTATTTCTAAGCCCAACCAACTTAAAAGTGCAAGATTTAATAGTTGCAGAATTAAAATTGTTGTCAGAAACAAAACATTTGTTGCCTTTATTTGTATCTTTTATCATATTTGCAAAACGACAATTAAGAATTGTTGCATTGCCAAAGTTAGAATTAAATATAATAAAATTATTAAAAACGGAACTAACAATTTGGCTTTTGTTTATTTGGGAATTATTTATTACAGAATCATAAAAAAATGTATCATTAAAAAAAGATTTATTTAATTCTGAATTTAAAATTTTTGAATTATTTTCAAAAGAAAAATTAACAAATTTGGAATTATTAAGATTCGTTCTTTCAATAATAATATTACCCAAAACAACATTTTCTAATCTTATCTTGTTTAGATTTTCATCTCTAAATAAATTAGAATCTGTATTATTTCCTTTGCTAAATTCAATTAATCGTTCATAAGTTTGCTCATTATAATTAATAATATGTTGAGCTTTTTCTCCATTTGCAAATAAGCCAAATTGTATAAAAACAAAAATTAATAAAAAATAAATTTTTTTAAAATTAGAAACCATAGTTTTTGCCTAAATTAAAGGGTCATAGTCAACTGCTGTATATTTACTTGGATCATTTGCAATAAATGCTTCATATCCAATGGTTCCTGCACCACCTAAGGTTGCTGCTAAAATCGACAATCCTGATTTATGTGTTTTAATGAAATTTATTACAGGTGAAAAAAAGTTTTTAATTTCAGTTGGATAATATACACAGAAACATACGCCTACGCCTACAGCAGCTCCAATAACGCTTCCCCAAAACATACGTGTAGCAACTTCCTTTTTTGTTGGACCACCTTCTCTTCTTGATCTTTTATATGCATAAACAACTCCACCGACTACTCCAATTGCAGAACATCCTGCAACAATTAAAGCACATATAGTAAAAGGCTCAATGTTATGAGTTAATACATGATTTCCTGCTGTATCTAGCAAATAATACATATGATGATGTTTTAAAGAAATTTCATAAAAATCTTGTTTTTCCTTAAATTCAAATGGCTTAACCTCTGTTACGCGTAAAGTTTGGCCATCTTTACCAACTAACATATCTCCAACTTTTAAATCTTCAGCCTTAACCCAAATTGCATTTAACAATATTTGTAAAGCCTTTTTTTTACCTTTTTTTACTTTTTCTAATAATTTAGGCTTTAATTTTGTTAAAGCGTTTTGACGTTCAAAATATTGATTACAACCAACCATCAATAATCCAGATTCACCTTCTTCGGGCGTCAATTCAATTACAACTGCTTTATCTGAGTATTTTTCTAATGTAAAAACATCAAAAATTTTAGTTTGATGAAATTCTTCTGGCGATTTTTCGTATTGCGTTGCAATTAATTGATTTATTTTCAAATTTTCAATATTAGAATAATTATCTTTTCCAATTTGAACAACAGAGCCTGGCAATAGATCTGCAAAGCTGTTTTGAAAACTTAAAAGTGATAATACAATAAACAAAACAAATGATTTTAAATTTCTTTTAAACATAAAAGAATCCTTTTTATAAAATTTTTTTTATAAATTTAATTAAACTAACTTTATTTATTTTATTTTTTTAATTTTATCTTGTTTACAACATGTTGTCCTTTCGTGAATGATAAATTGTTTAACATATAAACTTGTCGTTGTCATTAATAGTGTTTCTTAATAAATTTAATCAATAATTAATTTTTCCAAATCTTGCCAATAAAATTCTTTAACTTCATATTGCAAACATTCTTCTTTAATTAAAAAGAAAATATCTTTAGACAACTTAATTTTTGATGCATAAATTTCAGAACATAAAAATTCATACGCTATTCCTTCTTCTCCTGCGATATAATTTATTAAAAAATCTTTAATAATATTGTTATCAATTTTTTCTTCTAAAAAACTTATTATATCTCTTGATTTAGGCTCCAACATGCCTTTGTTTAATAAAAATTCTTTCTCAACCATCTAATATTCCTTTCTTATATATAACGACAAGTAACGCCTTCTCCTCCATATTCAATTGGAAAGCCAGAAATTATACCTTCTTCTCCAGATTCTATGATGACTTTTATTTTTATACCATCTCTTGTTCCAACAACTGTAAATCTGTCTTTTATTTTACTAGGAATCCACTGTAGACTAGGATCTGTGGCAATATCAGAAATTTCATGCATTATTTTTTCTTCACTCCATGATTTTGGAAAAGATGTTTTTTTAGGATTACCAGGAAATTTATGTCCCCCTCCAAATCTATCTTTTTTTATTTTTTCTCCAAAAATAATATGCTGAGTTCTTTCCTCACTCACTAAATTAATAAAATCTTTTTGCGACTTTTCTGTTCTTTTTATTACCTTATTAACTGCCCCAGCAATAGTCTTTTCAGATCTAATAATATTTCTATCTTTAGCAACAACGTTTAGAGATGCTCTGGTAATTTTTTGTCCGTATATGCCTGCAATTTCAACAAGCTCACTTGTCTCCATAATAGCATTAGATAAAGGCGTTGCTATTGTTTTGATATAAGAAACTTTACTTTTAGCAGACTTTGCTACTAATTTTGCAACAGCTTGTTCTTTTTTAGTTAATTCAGATAACTTTTCAAAAAAACTGACTGCCTTTGAACTGGTTTTAAATACACCACCAGAAACGACGCCATCAACAACAAAATCTGCAAGCGTTTCAGCTATTAAAGTTACCTTTTTTTCATGAGATAAATTAGAAAAATTATTTTTTATTTCATTACATTTATTTGATAAATGATCACAATAGTCTTGTATCTTTGCTCCTGCTAACTCAGGTTCAGTAATAGCCAAAGCACGTACTTTTATAATTTTTAAAGTTGTGCAACCTAAACTTCTTGCCAAATCTACAAAGCCATGTCCAAAATCTTTTACAACTTTTACTGGATTTTTATATTTGCTTAAACTCTTAATTGCACTTTGACCAAAAAGTTTAACAAAATTTGCTGTTTCTTTTGCAGCTTTAAGTAAACTTGAAGATGTATCTGTAAACGTATTTGCAAGTTCTAATTCATTTTCAATTAAATATTCATCTGCTATATCAAGCCCTAGCTTTACAGCTTCACAGGCTTGTAATGAATATTTGTTTGAAAAATAAATTACTGGATTATCTTTTTTGAATATAGATAAATTTGTACATTCCTCATAAAAATCGCCTAGTTCTATTTTTTTATCTGTAATCTTTTGTTCTACTAACTTTTTGAATTTAGTTTTTGCTTTTTTATTTAGATTATGTTTAGAGGGCTTATCAATAGTGCTATTAAAATTATCTCTATCAAAATCAGAAACAAGATCTTTTGCTTTTAAAGATTTTTTTGTTTCTTTTATAGTATCTTTTATTTTAGGAATTAAAGTTTCATCATTAATAATTCCCTGAATTGCACCATTTATAACTTTTACTGCAGCTCTTGTAAGTTCAGGATTTTTAATAGCACAGGATTTGCCAAACTTTAACATGTCTCTTGTTGTGTTTTTTACAAAGCCACTATCTTTAGGTAAATTATCCACGATATATGGCGTGATGATAGAATTAGTGTAATTATCAGGTATAGTATTATCTACAACAATGTCATTATCAATATCTTGTTTTTCATCTATTTGATTATTTATTTCTTCTTGGTTTTCATTTGCTATTTTTAGAACTTCATCAACTTGATTTTCTTGAACAACTTCAGGTTGCTCATCACCATTTATATCATTACCATCTATATCTTTATCTGAAACTGTAGATTGGTTTTCTAAAAGAGAATTAATTAAATTATTTAAATCATCTGAATTTATATTTGAATTTTTTTGATTTATATCAATCGTATCTTGATTATTTATTTTTTGAGTTTGTTCATCTAATAATTCATACAGTAGCTCATTTTCATGTTTTAGCCCATCAGCAACAGCAAGCTGGTTTTGAAATTTTTCTTTTTTTAATTTGTTCTTTTTTTGGGCTATTTTATATGCCCATTTTTTTAGTTTATTTCCGAATTTTATTTTTTTATTTTTAAATGTTTTACCATCATGAGTTGTATATTCAGGAACCGCTTCGCGTTTAGATGGTCTTGTTTTTATATATGCTCCAGTAGACAATTGTGCAAGTTTATTTTCATATCCTTCGACATAATCAATTGTGTTGTTATTAGCTTTTATAGCATCTAAGATGTCTTTTGGGTTTTTTGTTTTAAAAGCTATTTGAGTTAAATTTCTAACGTCATTAACTTTTTCTATAGTTTCTATTTTTACGTTTGACACTATATTATTAGCTTGTTTTTGTTCAAATGGATCTAAATTACTAGATGGAAGAGCATGAGCTAAAGCTGTAACTCTTTCTATTTCGGCTTGATTTTTAGAATAATCGCCTTTACTTGAGCCATTACCAGAACCTTTTCCGGAGCTACCTTCTAATTTGCTATCTGATGAGCCTGTATTACCTTGGACATCTGAAGATGTAAAATCTGAAGTTGATCCAGTACTTTGTCCTCCTGAAGATGTGGAATCTGAAGTTGATCCAACTGAGCTATTTCCTATGCCTTCAATAGGTTTCTTAGTATTTTTGTTCCATGAGCCAAGAATATTTTTATTTGAAAATGAAGATGGATCTATTTCCGATGAACAAATGTCTTTTATTATAACAATACCATCTTCTAAATATATAAGATATGCATCAATTATACTATCTTTAGAATGTGGGCCGAAAACAAGGTATTCACGCATAGTAGGATATGTAATGCCATTATGATGATAATACAGATTCCCATCCTTTGTAAACGTTCCATTTTTTTGAGCATTCAAAGAAAATACACATAAAAAAAATGAAAATAGAAATTTTGCAAAAATGTTCATGTAAATTTTAGTAAATAAAAAATATTTATTTACGCCCTTAATTTAAGATGTGATTAATTTTTGTTTTAAATTAGAACAAAGTTATCAAATAAAAAACAAAATGCAAATCTTTTTTTATTTGATTTTAACAATAAAATCTGAATTAATTTCTTATAAGAAATTATTATTATGGCGACAAAAAAAAGCTCTTTGTTCTAAAGAGCCTTTTTACTTTTATAATTATTAACAATAAAAATATTTATTATTATTTGATTATTGTTTAATATTTTTTATTCATTCCACAATAATTTTTTAAATGGATTTAATACACCTTTATTCCAAAAATCTGCAATACCTTTAGTACCATTATCTAATTTAAAAGCTTCTGGTGAATCTATATAACACTGTGCTTTAAATTTATCAAAATACCAATTTTTTATAAAAGATTTTATACTTATTCTACTTATTTCATCAGAAGTATAATTACCACTAGGCAACACAAACGTTAAAGCTATTTTAACCAAATCACTCATAGGGATACCAACATATTTAGATATAAAATAAAATAAAACAAGATATTGTATAGCATAACGCCCTGTAGTTACTACCGTTGTTTTTAATAATTCTTTAATACCTAATCCAATTCCATCAAATAAAATATTGTTAAATAATACACTGTCTTTAATTTTAGATAACCATGTTATTCTATTTTCAACTGAAACTTTTTCTAAATTATTTAAAGATTTTATCTCTTTTTCACTTTTTAATATTCTTGCAACTTGTTCTGCTTTATCGGCCATTAATTTTAACTGTTCATATGAAAGTGTAGCTAAATCTTCTGTTAGATGCGAATCAATTTCATGTGAATTTATGTTTTTAAACGAACTAAAAAAAATTAATACTAAACATGTAAAAATTAAATTTTTATTTTTATACATAACAACCCCATTTATACTTTATTTACATAAAATTTTATTACTATATATATAACGAAAACCGTTACACCAAATTTTATTAATGAAATTATAACTTCATTTGTATCTTTAATTACTTTAAAACCGCTTGAAATTGGTTTTCTGTTTTTTGCAACAATAGCTAATCCCGAAAGAGTTGTAACAGCTAAAGATGCTATTTCTAAGTTAGCAACTATATTATTATTAAATTCTTCAACTCGAGGATAAAGTAAATATAAACTCATAGATGATATACCAGAACCTATAAATATTTTAGGTAAATATCGTTTAAACTTATCTTTTACTGACTCGTTTTTAAATGTAGATAAAACACCTTCGATTTCATCTTTAACAGGATACTGGCTGTCAATTTCTTTAATTTCTTGGGAGCAATCTGTAATCCCATCAAGATCATCTGGATAATTATAAGATTTACTCAATGCTGATTTCATATGAAAAGCAATGTTAGAAATTTCTTTATTGTTTGAAATTTTAGAAACAACACCTTTAATCTCTTCGTTGCTTGAAAATAGATTTATCAAAGCTGATTGTATGGAATAAAAAATATTATCTTGTGATTCTTGGTCTATAGGTTCAATTTTTGACGATAAAGTTTCGGCAATTTTAGTACAAACGTTATTTAACGCTCTAAAAAGATCCATATCTTCTTGTTCTTTACCCGCGTAAATATTAGAAGAAAAAAGCAATAAAAACGCCATCAATATTATATATTTAAATTTGAACACGTTAACCTCCATTTTCAAATTTTTTAAATATTTATTATTTAATAAAAATACATTAATATTTTAACATATTGGCTCAACACAAACAAATGCTTTCAAACTGCATTTTTTGCATATTTTTTAATATTTTTCAGAGAATTTTAATGAAAAGCTTTTTCTATCTGTAATCTTTTTATTTCTTATCGTCGGTTAAATAGCATAAAAGTCGCCACAATGCATATCGAATCTTTGAAGGGACACTCATGCCTTTTTTTGCTATTTCTAAAATTTCTTTGCTGTCATACTCAGTGAAAGAGTCTAAATCTCCATTACTAAAATTATGCCTAACTCCATTTTTTAATAAAAGATTACAACATTTAATACGAGAATTATCTGTTCCATGCCCAAATGGAGCTGCCTCATAAATAGATTCTTCTGTTATATTTCCATCATAATCTGTACATTTTCTTTTAACATTTAAATCAAAACCATATTCAATTAATATTTCCAAAGATGTATAATCAGCATCATAAACAGCATAAAATGCTGCATTTCGACCATCTGTATCTACCCAATTATTTATATCAATATTATTGTTTTTAAATTCCTGTAGCAAATATTCTAATATTTCTGGTTTTCTATTATAAATAGTTCTATGCAAAAGAGATGTATTTGATGAAACATATTTAATACTATCTTTTGTCAACAAAAGACCTTTATTTTTTGATATCAATTCTTTAACCAACTCCAAATCGCCCTGCTTAATTGCATGCACAATTTTAGGTCTTTTAGCCAACAAAGAGCTTGCAAAACTAGCAATCAAAGCAAAAACTAGCAAATACTTTTTTATATTTTGCATAAACAGAATCCCTTTAAAAATTTTATTAAAAATACCCATAAACAAACTAAATCTGGTAGACTTTATAAAAATTTATCAGCTTTGTAAAATATATAGCATAATTTTATTTAATCTAAGCTCTCAATTACTTTTTTGATCAAATACTTTGTTCTATTTTAGATTTTATGTTATTTATCTTTTTATAAATAAACAAACACTTTTTAAAGAGAGAACTAATGAATAAAATAACGACAAAAAACCCAGTTTTTTTGGTAATTTTAGATGGTTTTGGGTATAAAAGCCAAAAAAAAGGCAATGCTATAGCAAATGCCAAGATGCCATTCTGGCAATTTTTATTAAAAAATTACCCTTCAACATTACTAGCTGCATCGGGAAAAGCTGTAGGGCTTTTACCAAATTTTATGGGTAATTCAGAGGTTGGACACTTAACCATAGGTGCAGGCAGGGTAATAAAATCTATTTTGGCTCAATTTAAAGAAAGTATTAATAATAAAAGTTTACTTAAAAATAAAATATTAATTAGTAATTTGAAAAAATTAAAAGATAACAATAAAAATTTGCACATAATTGGGTTACTTTCTGATGGAGGTGTACACAGCCATGAGTTCCAATTACATGCATTATTAGAAATAGCAAATAAACAAAATATTAAAAATATTTATGTTCATGCAATTCTTGATGGGCGGGATGTTCCGCCAGAAAGTGCTAGTAAATACTTACAAAATTTAGATAATTATATTAAAAAAAATAAATTAAAAAATATTAAGCTAGCTTCTATTCATGGGCGATATTACGCTATGGACAGAGATAATAACTGGTATAGAACAGAGAAAAGTTATAATATTTTATGTAACCCAAATATAAAAAAAATAAATTTTAAAAACTGGGAAAATTTAATAAATTTTTCTTACAAAAAAAATATAACAGACGAATTTATAGAACCAACTTTATTAATTAATCAGGGACAAATAAAAACAGGTGATGGCGTTATTTTTTATAATTTTAGGCCTGATAGAGCTAGACAGTTAACACAAGCGTTTATAGACCCAAAATTTAATGAATTTAAAACACAAGATTTAAATTCGACAAATAAAACGCTTTCGTTTTTTATAACAACAGTAAGATATAATAATAATTTTAAAAAATTTAATAATATTATTTTATTTAAACAAGAAGATATAAAAAATACTCTTATAGACGAATTATCAAAAAATAATTTAAAAATTTTTGCAATTGCAGAAACAGAAAAATACGCTCATGTTACATACTTTTTTAGAGGCATGCACGAAACTAAATTACCAAACGAAGAGTTTTTGCTTATACCTTCTATAAAAGCAAAAAGTTATATTAAACACCCAGAGATGTCTGCAAATAAAATTACAGAAAAAATTTTAGAATCGTTAAATAATGATCCCAAAAATTTTTATTTAGTTAATTATGCCAACGCAGATATGGTTGGGCATTCTGGAAATTTTAATGCAACTGTTAAGGCATGCGAATGCTTAGATAAGCAATTAAAAATTTTATATCAAGAAATAGTAACAAAACATGATGGCACACTTTTTATTACAGCTGACCATGGCAATGCCGAAGAAATGCTTGATAAAAAAACTGGGCAAATAAAAACAGCGCATACACTAAATCCGGTTGTTTTTATGGAAATTTCACCAAAAAATAAGAATAATATAGAAAAAGCACCAAAATACCCAAACACTAAATTTGGACCTAAATTTGGGCTTTGTAATATCGCTCCTACAATTTTAAGCTATTTTAAGTTTAAAATACCCCAAAAAATGGCTAAAAAAACGATAATTTTATAAGTTTTTAATAAAAACACTAAAAAACCTGTATTTTCCTATATTTTTCTGTTATTTTAACACCCCGCATTTGTATTTATTTAATACAAATGTAAAATATTACTATTAGAAAATAAAATATTTAATTATTAAAATAACAGGTAAAAATATTATGTTTATAGAAAAATTTAAATTTATTAAAGATATTAAGAAATTATTTCTTTTTATGGCTTTGTTATTTACTGCAAGTTATATACTTCCAATGGCTCAAGAAAAGAAGCAAGATCAATTTGCAAAATATGATGAAAATTTTAAAGAATTTGATTCAATGTGCTTAAAAAACGGCATTAAAATATTCAAATTTATTAATAGAGGGCTTGAAAAAATAATTTATGCCGTACAGATAAACGGTGAGTGGCTAGCTTGTTCTTTTTATGCTCCATATAAAGTAAAAAATGGCGAACCAAAAGAATTTAATCCCTCTAAAGTTTTAGAAAATTTCGAAAAGGATATTAAACTTTTTAAAAAAATACAAAAACTTGAGAAAAAATATCCTGATAAAAAAACAAATTTAATATCATTTAGAGGTGAAGGTCATAAAATATCAAAACGCGATAATAAAATTGAAAGAGTAACATTATTTACAATTACCGAATTGGGTATAACAGATTTAAATGAATATATATTTAAAAACAAATTTAACTTAAATAAATCTATTAATACTAAATTAAATTTAGCAATTGATACCGCTAATGGTATATATACCTTCCATAAGCTTCACCTCATTCATAGAGATATAAAACCTGGTAATATTATTATTGTACCAGAGTCAGAAAATAAATTTTATGCTGTAATAACAGATTTTTCATTTGCTAAAAAATTTAAAACTAAAGTAAATTTTGTTGCTTTTGATAATTTAAATGGTACTAATAAATACTTAGCACCAGAAAATATATCTCAACTCAGACAACAAGTTCAAATAAATAAAGAATATCCTGAAGTTAATCCTTTAATTTATACAGATCCTAATGTAGATATTTATGCCTTAGGCGTTACTTTATATGAACTTTTTTATGAAAAACCTTATGATAATGAACTAAGAAAAAAACTCACAGAAGAAAATTCTAAATTTAATTTATCGTTTTCTAACGATGATTATTTAGAACATTTTTTTGAATACATAAGAAAAGGAAACAGACCAGCACTTGATAACAACTTAGTACCAGAGGAAATTAATAATATAATAAAAGCTTGTTTGGCACAAGAACCTGAAGATAGGCCAACAGCAAAAGAAGTTTTAAATGCTTTAACAGCAATAAAAGAAGATTTAGATAAAAAAACTGAAAATTAATTACTATAAATGGGGGAACATATGTTTAATAAAATATTTAAAAAATTAAAATTTTTACTTTTTGTACTTTTAGCTTTTAATATAAGTACAAATTTATTTTCTCTAGAACGAAAAATTTCTTTACCTAGAAGTGAATCTACTTACGATTTAAGAAGACGATCTATAGAAAAGACACTAAAAAAAGACTACGGTTTTATTCCAAAACATGATACCCCTACAGGAAGAGGTAAAGATAAAGAGTTTAGAGTATACACTCCTACATCGACAATAACCCCAACAGAAGTTTCAAGCAGCAGCAACCAAACTAAAAATAAATTAACTTTTGGTATAAATAAAGTTCTTTTAGAAAATGAAAAAATTGGTTGTTCATGGTACATGGAAAATTCAGAAAAAAATGAATTTGATTTTGAAAAAGAAGTAAAATTTTTTAACAAAATAAAACACCCAAATATCGTTGAATATAATGGCTATTTAAAAAAAAGTGGGCATTTATGTATCTTTACAGAACCTGGAGATTTCTCTTTACACGATTATATATTTGACGATAATACTGATAAAGAAACAACTAAAAAAATAAAATTATTCAAAGAACAATCTCTTGGAATTAAAACAGAAATCAAAATATTAAAAGATATTGCTTCAGTAATTGCATACATACATTCTTTAGGTTATGTCCACAGAGATATAAAACCTAAAAACGTTGTTTTATTTGCTAATGGTACAGCAAAGTTAATAGATTTTACATCTTATGAAAAAATTCCTACAGGTCAAGATTATGTTTTTGCAACAGGACATACACTTAAAGGAACTACGCCTTATAAAGCACCAGAGAACTTACGTGATTTTTTTGAATTAAATAATAAATACGAAAAAGCCCAAGATATTCCAGAAAACGAAGGTATAAAAATTTATCCCGCAAATGATATTTTTGCTTACGGGATATTAATGCACGATCTTTTATATAAAGATAATATTGTTAATATTATACAAGATATGTACGAAGAAGACTTATCTGAAATGGATTTTGTAGATATTATTCTTGGCGATCAAGAAAATAAACCATTTAGACCAGAACTTGATAATAATTTAGTTCATGAAGCGCTTAATAACTTATTAAACAAATGTTGGGATGATAATCCCGATAATAGACCAACAGCTAAAGAAATTGTAGAAGAATTAGAAAGAATAGAACAAGAAATATAATATATAAATTAAAAATTAAATCTAAAAGGGTTGTTTGAATTCAAACAGCCCTTTATTTCGTTCTACCATAATTTTAGCATTATCAACCTGATGACTTGTATACACAGTTTTTAATGGGAATATAAAACTCTTTTTACCAAAAAATTCTAATTCAAAAAGCGTACCTGCCCCAGCTCGGGCAAAAACTAAATCAGAAATTAAATAATAATCTTTTAAATCTTGTTTATACGAAAATACTATTGCTGGAATATTTAAGTCTTTATAAAAATTTTCCCAATTAAAACTATCTTGAGAGCCTGTCTGGTGAATAATATTAATATTATTTAAATTGATATTATTATTTATAAATATATTTAAATTATCACGAGTATTATTAATTAAATTATTATTATCACGAGCCTGTAATATAAAATCTTTAAAATAATTATTTAGTGTTACAGAACCCTGCGATCCACCTAAAATTAATATAGTTTTATTATTTATATTAAAATTAATATTATTTAAATTATTAATTTTTAAAATTAACTCTTGTCTATCAAAAATTTTATCTTGTAAATTATATCTTAATGGATAATTTGTAACAAAAATTTTGTTATTTAACTTTTTAAAAAAATACTTTCTAGTTTGCTCAAAAACTATATTAATTTTATTTGCTAAATCAGCTAAAAACTTAATAGCTTTTCCTGGCACTACATTTAATTCATGTAATATAATTTCTTGTTTATGCTTTTTTGCAGCCAAACAAACTGGTATAGCTAAATAACCACCTGTAGTAATTACAGTTATATTATTAATATTATTTTTTTTATATTTTTTAATTAAAAAATAACTTTTTGCAAAACAGACTAAAAATTGCCAAATAAACTTTGGGTATTTTAATAAGCTTTTACCGGGAAAATTATTTAATTTAAAATATATTATTTTATTTATAAAATTATTATTTTCTAAAATATTTTTATCCAGATCTTTAATGCCAGTTATAAAAATAACTTGGCCATTATTATCTTTTTGCCAATTCTTAGCAAGAATTAAAGCGGGCAAAATATGCCCGCCAGATCCAGAAGCTACTACAAATAATGTTTTATTATTTATCATAAATAATTATTGCCCAAAACTTTTAGCCAAATTCAAATGCTTTAAAACCTCTTCATCTTTAGGGTTAATACTAAGCGCAGTCTCAAATAATTTTATAGATTCTTCTATTTTACCCATTTTAAATAAAACATAGGCTTTAGTATCTATATAATAATAAGAATTTGGTAAATAAGTTAATGCTTTATCTGCAAAAGTTAAAGCTTCGCCCAAATTTTTATCTATTTGTGCATAATAATAAGCAAATAAATTATATACAGAAGGATAAACAGGTTCATATTTTAAAGCTGTACGCAAAATATTTTCTACTTTATTCGAAGTATTACCAGCAGCAAAATGTGTATAAGCTGTTTGAAATAATATCTTAGATTTTAAAGCCGAATCTTTAGTTAAATCAAATAATTTTTTACAATAAACTAAAACTTTAGCTGTATCATCTTTTTCAAAATTTAAATCTATTAATGCAGAAATTATTAATTCATTAGAATGCTCTTTGTCGACTAATTCTAAAATATCTATAATATTTTTTTTATCAAAGCCACTAAGTCTTAATAATAATAATACTTGTAAAATTTGTTTATTCTCTGGCTGGGCCAACAACCAATCTTTTAATAAATTTAAAACTTCTTCTTTTTTACTTAATGATACAAGAATTTCTACTTTTAAAAGTTTTGCATCACTAAAATCTGGATATTTTTTTATAAGATCATCAATCAAAACAAGAGCTTGCTGAACATTTCCAGAATGCCATTTAACAAGCGCTAAATCAAAATCTTGTGCTGGAGTTCTATTTTTTATTTTTTCAAGCACAACAGACGCTTCATCAAAGCGCTTTTCGACAAACAATAACCTGACAAGTTGTTTTTCGACAGGTTCATCTGTACCAACAATATCTAAAAACTTTTTATATCCAGCAATTGCCTGTGTAATTTGACCTTGCTGTTCCTGAATTATAGATTTTAACAGCCAGCCTTTTTCGAAGTCTTGAAATAAATCTAAACTCTTATTAACATACTTTAGAGCCTGGTCAGGCTGATTTTTTTGCAAATAAATTTTTGACATTAAAAAATAAAATAAAAAATATTTAGATTCTAAATTTTTATTTTCTAAACAAGCGTTTACAAACTTAATACCATCTTCAAGCTTGCCAGATTTTATTAAGCTTACGGCTTTAAAATATGTTAATTGTACATCATTAGGATGTTGTTCTATTAATCTATTTAAAAAGTCTTGCGAATTATCACCACGACCTACATAAAAATAAGCCTGTGCAAATATTTTTTCTATTTCTAAATTTCCCTTAAATGCATCTTTAATTTTTTGATCTAAATTAACAATAGCTTCAAACTGGTTTGTTAAAAACAAAAATCTAATATAATTATCATAAAAATATACGCTCGATTCTGTTCTTTTTAACTTTTCGAATTTAATAACAGCTTTATCTGGATTTGCTGCCATATCATAACTACCAGATAAATATAAATGGTAATTTTTGGCACTCTGACCCCAGTTTTTTTTAACAGAAGCAATTTCTATTCCAGAATTATTATCACTATTTATTTGCTCTAATAAAACTTGCTCACTATAAATAAAATTAATTAAAAATATATTAATTAATAATATTTTTTTTAAAAAAAATTTACACTTCATATTTATACCCCTTTTTTACTCTTAAAATAAAACTCTTTTAATACTTCTTTTAATTCTAAATCTTTTATTTGGGTTAAACTAGCATACTCTTGTCTATTTAAACTAAAATTTTTATTTTTATTTATTTTATTATTTAAATTCTCACTTAAATTTATATTATTTATGTTATTTTGCTCTTTTACTGGTTTTTTTATTACCTGAAATCTTATATATTTTATCTGTTCTTTACCCAATAATAAATTAATTTTTTCCCTAAGCACATCTGAAAGCATAAACATTTCGTGTGCCCAAGCGGGATGGGTAACTCCCAAAATTAACATATGCCTTTCTGCCTTTAATATAACTACTTTGTCGGCTAAACTACCCAAAACTTTGTCCCAATTATTAAATAATTTTATTTTCCATTGATCCTGGGGTAAAACAAAACTATTTAATAATTCAGAAATATGTTTAAACACAAAAAACTCTTAATTTAAATTTTATATTTTATTAAACTTGCTAGACTGAAATTTTTAGCATAATAAATATTATTAATAAAATATAAATATAATATATAAATAATAAAGGGCTTTAAATGACAAGTAAATTAAATCTAGAAAAAATTAATTTATTAAATCAAGCTGCATTAAATTTAAGAATAGACAGTATTAAAGCTACAACGGCAAGCAAATCTGGGCATCCAACTACATGTATGGCCATTGCAGATTTAATGAGCGTAATATTTTTTGATTTTATAAAATATGATATTAATACTCCCGAAAACCCAAATAATGACAGATTTATACTTTCTGTAGGGCATGCTGCACCAATAATTTATGCTGCATATAAAAATTTAGGAGTAATAACAGAAAAAGAACTATTAACACTAAGAGATTTTGATTCTGTTCTCGAAGGCCATCCTACTCCAAGATTTAAATATAACGAAGCTGCAACAGGATCGTTAGGCCAGGGGTTAGGCATAGCCGTAGGCATGGCCATTAATGCAAAGCATGATAAATTAGATTATAAAACTTATGTTATTATTGGCGATGGCGAAGCAGCCGAAGGTTCTGTATGGGAAGCTGCAGAATTAGCATCACATTATAAACTAGATAACTTAATAGCTATTTTAAATTGTAACAGATTAGGTCAATCTGGTGAAAGTATACACGGACATGACGTTAATAAATTTGCAAATAAATTCGAAGCATTTGGCTTTAAAGTATTTATAATAAATGGTCATGATATTCAAGAAATTTATAATGCTTTAAGTCAAGCCCAAAAAGTTCAAAATCAACCTGTAATTATTATTGCAAAAACACTTAAAGGCTCTGGTTTAAAAGAAATAGAAAACAAAAATAATTATCACGGTAAGCCATTTAAACAAGAAGAATTAAATAATATAATAAAAGAACTAGAAAATAATTTTGGATTAAAATATACAGAAAAAATTAATCACACGCCATATTTACCAGAAAAATTAAATATAAATAATTTAAATAATAATAAAAATGTAAATATAAAAATAAATCTCGAACAAGATATTAATAATCAATTATTTGATAAAAGCGAAAAATTAGCAACAAGAAAAGCCTTTGGCCTAGCGCTAGAAGCATTAGGTCAAGTTAATAAAAATATTTTTGCACTTGATGCTGATGTTCAAAATTCTACTTACACAGAATATTTTGCTAAAAAATATCCTGCAAATTTTGTACAGTGCTTTATTGCAGAACAAAATATGATAAGTGTAGCTACAGGATTACAAGCTAGAGGCAAAATACCTTTTGCAGCAACCTTTGGAGCTTTTTTTACAAGAGCGTTTGATCAAATAAGAATGGCTGGCATTGGGCGTAATGCATTACGCTTATGTGGTTCACATTGTGGCGTTTCTATTGGGCAAGATGGACCATCTCAAATGGCGCTAGAAGATATCGCCATGTTTAGAGCTATTCCAGAATCTATTGTTTTATATCCTAGTGATGGTGTTAGTTCTT